>MDTB01230426.1_pt1 | contig 15001 bp, 13 predicted proteins | sample 811161 | NCBI WGS metagenome assembly MDTB01 (sample SAMN05326650, study PRJNA326480) | marine metagenome | isolation source: seawater | place: Mediterranean Sea | collected 2009
AGAAAAAACATCAGAAAAAACAACAAGATACAGCAAGTGAATTAATAAAGGAAATTTTAGATACCTCATGTAAACTTCGTCTTGGTGAAGGAACTGCAATTTTTAAAATTGTTCCAAATCAACCGGTTCCAGTATTAAGAGATTTAGCCGACCGGGTTGTTAATCAGCTGGGCGATTGTATTGTTGTATTAGGTTCCACATCCAATGGAAAAGGGCATGCCATTGCTAAAGTATCAACAAATATACAAGCCGTTATTTCAGCCAAAGAACTTATTAATGAATTGACATTAATTACTGGTGGCGGTGGTGGTGGACGAGATAATATGGCACAAGCAGGTGGTATTGATGGCAGTAAGCTTGAGGCTGGAATTGCTCATATAACTAAAAAGTATGCGACTGCTAGGGATTGATTATGGAGATGTTCGGATTGGTCTAGCATTATCAGATCCATTAGGATTAACAGCTCAACCCGTTGGGACAATTCAAAATTCACCAATGGCCATTCAAGAAATAATTACAATTATTAAAGAAAAGAAAGTAACAAAAGTGATCATTGGTCTACCCAAGAATCAACACGGAGATGATTCCAAAAAAGCGGCAGACGTACGTAAGTTTGCGAATGATTTAATTCAAGTATTTCCCATTGAACTTGAGTACGTTGATGAACGATTCTCAACAAAAGCGGCGCAACGCCAATTAATTCAAATGGACGTTAATCGCAAACATAAAAAGAAAATCATTGACACTCAAGCTGCAATGTTCATTTTGCAAGGAGTGTTGGATCGATCATAATTCCAAGTGAGATGCACCAGTATGACGCAAACAAATTCAATCGATTGTAATAAAAACAGTGGCGAATATTTTCCATCAAAACTGAATTCAATTATAAAAAAGTACCCCATAATTTCAAAATTTCATTATTTTAAATCGTTGGATTCTACAAATGAACATGCTCAAAATGAAATTCGAAAAAATATTAAAATGTCGAACTCGCTCATTATTGCAGATTACCAAAAAGCTGGACAAGGCCGACGAAATAATGTGTGGGATTCTGAACCTAATAAAAATTTACTAATGAGCTGGGTCATAACTCCAGACTGTTCGATTGATAAGTGGCCTTTAATAACATTTCCATTATCGATTGCCTTAAAAGATGGGCTATCTAAATTATTACCCAATACCGAGATTCAATTAAAGTGGCCCAATGATATTTTAATCAATCATAAAAAATGCATTGGTATTTTAGCAAAAAGCGAAATGAAACACTGTAAACTGGTTATTGGCATAGGTGTTAATATCGATGAACCAGCACAAATGAATCGAACGAGTATTAATGATGAAAGCCATGTGAAATATGATCGCTGGGATGTACTGGATGCGCTACTAAGTGCATTAAATCAACACAAGGCTGAGATTCTCACGGCTACCGTTGATTCGATCAGTTGGAACAACTCAGCGGCATATATTGGGAAGCAAGTAAACGTATTAGCAGACACCTTAATCACTGGCATCAATTGTGGAATTAATGACAAAGGTGCTTTAATGTTGGAAACACCAAGTGGTCAAAAAGAAATTTTTCACGGGCATGGTCTCCGCCCATTACATTAAATTGCAATAGATTAAGCTAATTCTGGTAAAGGTTTTGGAAGAATAAATCGTGAATGGGCTGTATAATGTTTCGAACGTCCGACATAATGCTCATAATCGGCTTGAATCATAAAGGCATTAAATCCCATGTTTAAGATTGATATTAAAAAAAAGAGCCAAACTTTCTTCATTAGTTCCTCCAATAAATATCGAAGGATAGCGGACTAAAATTTCATTTATTTATTGATTAAGATATATCGAAGATCCAACGTAAGACGCGGTGCTTACCAACAAACGATTGAAAGCGTAATGCATAGGGGCCAGCACCACCAATGAGTAAACACACATAGATACCGAGATACATCAATGGCAGTTCAATTTTATTAACTGGGTCATCAGCATGAACAATAAATGCTGCCACAAACATTGTAATGATTAAAGGGATGGTTGCAAAACGAATAGCCGTTCCTGTAATAAGTAAGATTGAACAAATTACCTCAGCAAAGATAACCAACAAAAGACTCATTTCTGATCCAATGTTTAATGGGTCTGCAAATCGCTGTGATAAATCTGTAAACCGCATTAATTTAGGCCAGCCATGAAAGCAAAGCATAAATGTTCCTGCCATAATTCGTAAAATAGTATAAGCCATTGTATTGGAATGGTATCAGATTTATAAAAAATTTAATATCAAATTATTTGGCAATTAAATCGTGTTATTTATATGACAGATGAGCTTCGATTTCTTTTTGAGTCTGCTCGTTAGGAAAGCTTGCCTTTAATTGGTCTAAAAAAATGGGGACAAGCGTTTCTGGGAGTTTTTTTAATAATTCTCCAACATATACTGTTCTAACACCATGATACGTTTTTGTTGGATCTGCGCTGTAAGTTCCAGTTTTTTTTCCGAAAATATTTCGGTTTGATTTTATACCAGGAACAGTTATTAATGAAACAATTTTATACATAATTATATCCTATAAATTTTTATTAAATTTTATTATAAAATTTTTGATTTGTACATATTTTATTCTAAAATATTTAAAAAAATGATCGAGACGCATGAAATTTGGGTGATTTATAATAGAGAGAAATAATATATTTAGACTGGATAAAAGGGGTAAAGAAGTAAGTTGGTATATCAAGCAATAAAGTGCCTGGGAATAGCGAGTATCAAACCAATGCTGAACTAGCATTGAAAGCATCATTGATTAAACCAATAGGAATGGATGGATCTGGCACAGATGAGTTCGAAATAAATTTAAAAATTAGAGGCTGAAATTCAAGAAAATGAATATGAAATAAAATAAGAATTTAAAGAAATAAACGAAAGATTAAAACATGATTTAATGATCACATTTGATTCAACAGATGGTGAGGAAACGGATGACACGAATTTACGGATTGAGGATAGTGAGCATGCATAATAACCGGATTTTTATTTTCAAAATAGACTCAAATAATTCAATAATTTGATCGATAAAATAAGCATGACACCATTTTCGAATCGCATGGATCTTTGCATTATTGGCGGCGGCATAACAGGTGCAGGGTTGGCCCTTGATGCTGCAAGGCGTGGATTAAAAGTAGCGCTTCACGAACAGTTTGATTTTGGGTTTGGCGCCAGCACAGCGACATCAAAATTGGCACATGGCGGATTACGCTATTTAGAAAATCGACAATTTAGTCTAGTGAAAGAGTCTCTAAATGAACGGAACTTTTTACTGAAAAAAGCCAAGCATTTGGTAAAGCCGCTACAGTTTTATGTGCCATTATACAAACATTCAAAATGGAAACCCTGGAAATTGAAAGCTGGGCTGACCATATATGATTGGATGCAAACCCAACGTATCTTACCCACACATCGCATGATCAACCAGCCAAGCGTTTCAGCCGCTGTTCCTTGGCTTAATACAGCAGACATGATTGGTTGCGGGAGTTATTATGATTCTCAAATGGAAGATCATCGTTTAATTATGGAGCTTTTAATGATGGCACATAATGAAGGTGCCCATATTATGAATTACTCGAAAGTGACAAACATTGAATCCACGAATAGTGGATTAGGGCTGGATGTAAGGGGGGATAATGCAATAGTATCGACGATGAATGCATCGTCTGTGGTATTAGCCACAGGCGCTTGGAACAATCAATTTTCTAATAGTGGTATTGTAAAACCAACAAAAGGGATTCACCTAGTATTGCCTGACATGGATTTAGGGGTGGCACTCTTACTAATGACACCTCAAGATCAGCGTGTATTTTTTATGATGCCATGGCAAGGTCGAACATTGGTTGGCACCACCGATCAAACGGACGACAAGCTGTACGATTCACCAAATGTTAATGCCAATGAAGTCCAATATTTATTGGATGCAGTCAATGCGTATCATACTAAAAAAGAATGGCAAATTGATCACGTTGAAGCTGTTTTTGTAGGGTATCGCCCGCTAATAATAACCGATGAGAAAAAACCTTCAAAACAACCCCGAGAAGAATCCTACATTTGGCTTGATAATAATGTTTTGGCTGTCAGTGGGGGCAAATATACCACCTATCGATTAATGGCAGAGCGGGCATTAAATATGATTCAAGCAAAAGTGTTTCCAGACCGTATTTTAACAAAAAGTGGTACTGGAAAAGTCCCTTTTATTGGTCAGATGGATAGCCTGGATTGGCCAAGTGATGCTCAACTGAACCAAATTTCAGAACGCTATCATATTCAACGGGAATCAATTGTCCACATTATCGAAACGTATGGGTCACTTTATAAAGAGATTTTGAATACAATTTCTTACCAAAAAGAATATGCCATTCGTTTTGATATTGGGTTGCCAATTGTGATTGCTGAACTAAAGTATGCATTATCAAAAGAGTGGGTGAAAACATTGGACGACTTTTTATTGCGTCGAACATATTATGGGTACCTTTATAAAGATAATACTGAATTTTTATATAAAGTTGCAAAGCAGTTTAAGCAGATGACAGGGTCGAGTCAAAGTGAAGTGGATTTACTCAGTAAGACTTTACAAAGAGTAAAGATCAATGCCTAAATTAACCACCCATTGGCTAAAGACGAACAATCAATATACGCATATTCGTCAGTGGCAAGCAGCGTCTTATCCAAAGGGGGTATTTCATATTTTTCATGGAATGATGGAACATTCTGGTATGTATCAACTTTGGGCAAATGATTTATGTCAATTGGGTTGGGATGTCGTTTGTCATGACCATCCAGGGTCTGGCTATACGATTGTTGAGGATTGCTCGATGGACCATTTACCAAAAAATGGCAATCAAATCTTAAGCGAAACCATTGGCATTGTGAACGACTGGATTGATAACCGTTACCCCAATTGTCCAGTGGTGAGGTATGGGCATAGCATGGGCGCTTTCTTGGCACTAAATATCGAACGAAAAAAAAATGATGCCAAAGCATTAATACTTACAGGTACAACTTATGAGCATTGGTTGATATTAAAACTACAAGCTGTTCTAGTCACCTGGTTTGGTCGATTTAATGGCTTTAAAAAAGCATCACATTTAGCGCATTTTATTGCAATTAAAACACTGAATAAAAAATTTAAAAGTCCAGCGTCTCCGCATGAGTGGGTAAGCAGGCGCTCAGAAGTTTTAGAGCAATATACAAATGACCCATTATGTGGAAATGTTGCCTCATGGGGATATTACGATGTATTAACTCGTATGCTAATAGAAATGGTTCAGGAAACAAAAGGGACATTGCCACCAATATTAATCCTTACAGGGGAAAAAGACGCACTATCAAACGGTGGGCAAAAACTAACACCATTATTAAATGCATTACAACAACAAACTACTGCCATAGAACATGTTATTATTCCGGGTGCACATCATAAAATTGAAGCCGATCAAAACTCTGAAGAAATTTTAAGTAAAATAGAGGTATTTATAAATAAACTATGAATTTAAAAAAGACACTCTACCGTATTATTTTTGAAGCTGATACGCCAGCCGGCAAGTGGTTTGATATTGGCTTGATTATAAGCATTGTCATTAGTGTTCTAATAGTAATGCTCGATAGTGTGCAATCCATTCGCTACATTCATGGTCGCTTATTAAATTCGATGGAGTGGCTGGTAACCATTTTATTTACCATTGAATTCATTTTACGATTATACTGCTCACCTAAGCCGATTCGATATATTTTTAGTTTTTTTGGTGTTGTGGATATTTTATCAGTATTGCCAACATACATTGGGCTCTTCCTTCCTGGAACACATTATTTAACAGTAATTCGAATACTTCGCGTATTACGAATTTTTCGTATTTTAAAATTGGTTCAATATATGGAAGAATCCAAATTATTAATTCAAAGCATACGAGAAAGTGCTCGTAAAATTGTATTATTTATATGTGTGGTGATGACCATTTCAACAATTCTTGGATCTATAATGTATTTAATTGAAGGCGAAGCCAACGGGTTCACAAGCATTCCCAAAAGTATTTATTGGGCAATTGTAACATTAACAACGGTTGGCTATGGGGACATTTCACCAATGACCGATCTTGGACAGGCCATCTCAACATTTATTATGATATTAGGTTATAGCATTATTGTAGTGCCGACCGGTTTTGTAAGTGCGGGTTTAATTCAAGCAAAACATTATCATGTATGTGATGAATGTGGTAAAAAATTATCTGCGCGATCAGACATAAAGAGTAAATAAAAAGATCGAGAGAATTATAAATAGAACCCGAGGTTCGCACCAAGTCCAGGATTAAACTGTGATTCAGATGATAAGTTTCGCATTAAGCCAATCTTATATTCATAAAAAACATCTGAATTAAAATTAACTTGTTCACCAATATAAAGCTCGAATAAAAGATACGTATTTCGGGTTTGAAGTTTTCCTACATTTTCAAAATCACTGATTGCACCCAATTTAGTTTCAATAAATTGATGTCGATCACGAGAAATGGGTCGATAAAATCGATAGCCATAACTGAACCGCATCATTGTTCCAGACTGATCAAAAAAGACATCCATAGATGGACCAATATGATAAGTGATGACCCAAGATGTTTGCTTTTCAAATTTATTTTCGTAAGCAATATTTAAATCACCAAGTGTCATTAAGGATAACAAATTCATTGATAAGCGGTCACTAGACTTTCCATATGTAAATGTTGTAATTAAAAATAATAGTAAAATTGTTAGTTTTTTCATAATGTTGGAATATTATACTAAAATGTTTTGGAATGCAATCACACTCTAAATGAATGAAAAATTAATCATAAGATGAAAATTCTAAAAAACTATATAATAAAAAAGTAATGTCCAAGATTATTATTAAGTCCCATCAACAACGTCGGCGCTACAGTTTAGAAATAAATGATGAAAATCAAATCATTGTAAAAACACCAGTAAAACCATCCCAACGAATCATTGATCGTTTACTAAACGATCATGATGAATGGATTCAAAAGCAATTATCAAAAAAAATCAAAGCAGATCAAACATTAAGCCAATGGCATGAACCGAATCTTGTGCATTATAGAGGTCGGTTTTTCGAAATTAAACAAGTGAAAAAAAATGGTGTACAATTCTTTTCAGATTATATTGTATTTCCTTTAAAGCAAAATAAGAACCAGTTTTTGATAAATCAAGCAAAGCTTTATTTGCCGGAACGATGCCTTGATATTGCGGAAAGTATGGGATTAACCACAGGTGAGATTAGTGTTCGGCGCATGCGGTCCTGTTGGGGGACCTGCCATAGAAATCAAAACATCACATTAAACGCCGCATTGATTCAAGCCCCTGATTGGGTGATTGATTATGTGATAATTCATGAATGTGCTCACCTGGTTCATTTTAACCACTCAAAAGATTTTTGGGGATTGGTTGATCAATATACTGAAGTAAAGAAAAAAGCCAAGGCGTGGTTAAAGCAGCATCAAAGTGTTCTTATGAAAATGAACTTAATTCAAAATAAAGCGTAATGCTTCATTCCATTGGTTAATTAAATCGTTCGGTTTTGAATTTGGTAAAAAAACCTGCACATTTTCATCGGAAACATCTTGCCAGTGATTGGTAACCGTTGCAGCACATTTGGCAGCACCGAAAGCCGTAGCTTCAACAAGTGATGGTCGCTCAACTGATAATTGAGAAACATCCGCTTGCAATTGCATTAACCAGTTATTTGAGCTAGCACCACCATCAACGCGCAAAGTTTTAAATGAAATGGTTGGACATTCGTTTCTTATCCGATCAATAATATCATTTGATTGAAGGGCAATGGACTCCAGTGCTGCTCTTACGATATGCGCTTTAGTGCTTTGTCTCGTTAGCCCACTAATCAATCCTTTTGCATTTGGTCGCCAATGCGGAGCGCCTAATCCTGTTAATGCCGGTATAATTGAAACCCCACCATTATTAGGAACTGATTGTGCAATGGACTCACTATCCTCAGAAGTTTCAATTAAACCCAGTTGGTCCCTTAACCATTGAATTAATGCCCCGCCAGTAAAAATACTGCCTTCAATTGCATAGCTTACGGTTCCCTTTAATCCGATAGCAATGGTTGAAATAAGGTCGTGTGTTCGAACAATATTAGCGCCTGTGTTGGCCATCATAAAAAGACCTGTTCCATAGGTATTTTTTATTTCTCCAAGTTGGCATTGTGAAAATAGTGCAGCTTGTTGATCACCAATCATTGCATGAATCGGTATTTCAATATTATTAAATTGATAAACGCCAAACTCAGCATTTGAATCGTGTACAGTAGGGAGTGCCTCTATTGGAATTTGAAATAATTCACATAATTCAGAATCATAGGTCAATGAATGGATATTAAAAAGCATGGTGCGAGAAGCATTGGTAACATCGGTTCGGAAAGATTTTCCTTGGGTTAAATTATAAAGTAACCAAGTATCAACTGTACCAAAGCAAAGGTCATTATGTGCAAGATGTGTTTGAGCATCACTGGTACTATTCAACAGCCATTCAAATTTGCTGGCAGAAAAATAAGGATCTAAAGGTAACCCTGTTTTTGCTTTGATCATTTCTTTTTTCTTGACTAAAGCATCACATCGTTTTGCTGTTCGTCGGCATTGCCAATTAATGGCAGGCCCAAGCGGCTGGCCAGTACTTTTTTGCCATACAATACTTGTTTCTCGTTGGTTTGTAATACCAATTGACAAAATGTGTTGGCCGTTTAATGCCGATAGTGTTTGATTTAAACACTGTTTAGTAAGCTGCCAGATTAATGATGCATCTTGTTCGACCCAGTCTGGCTGAGGATGATGCAACGGACAGTCAAGTTGTTCACTATGAATAACTTTTTTTGTTTGATCAAATGCAAGACAGCGTACACTAGATGTCCCACAATCAATCGCTAAAATAATTCCCATACCTATATTATGAAAGATTTTTTTAAAAAAAGGAAAGGGCAAAGCGTGATATTTTTTTTAATGTTTAAAAGTTATTAAAACAGGGTACATACAAATGATATTACTTTAAGGGAGATCTCAACAAAATGAAGGAATTGCGCTTAATTATTGCCATGATCATACTGGCTCTATCAGTGTCAAACGCAACTGCATTCACAAGCGATGGGACTGAAGTTAAATTACAAGTTCAAATGGTTTTGGCGAGTGGAGGGTCATTAATTAACGGTGAAAGAGATATCACTGTTCGGTTGAAAGCGCCTGAAAATAATACCGTCAAAGTGATTTGGGAAAAAGATTACACTGCAGTTACCTTAACCAATGGCGCACTTTTACTTGAACTTAAAGGTGAGGATAAAAATAATAATAAATTAATTGCAAGTATGTTTGATGCCGCTGGTATTTTTTTGGAAGTTCAAATATCTGATCAAGTCGTAACATTAGATTTGGTGAGTCAGCCGTTTGCAATAAAATCTCGAATAAGTGATGAAAGTCATTCAACTAAAAAACTACAAGGCATTCCATTGCGTAAAGTTACATCTGTTAAAGATGGCGATTTGCTTGTTGCGAAAAATGGTGAATGGGTGCCAAGCAGTGTGGCAGATGGTTACACAGGTGTTGCAAGTCAAAATAATCGAATAACAAGTTTAAAACAATTAGACGATACTGAGTTCAAAGGGTTGGATCAAAATCAAATTATAGGATATAACGGAACAAAGTGGGTCAATGTGGAAGATCAAAAATTAAGTGAAGCAGATGTTGATGCAATTGTTTCTGAAAAAGGGTATTTAAAAACAGTCGGTAAGGCACTGGTTCCAGAAGGGGAATATGATCAAATTAAGGGGATCGGAGGCAATATCAAAACGAGTCCCAATATTGCATTAAATGCAGCCGTTAATGTTCAGGGCCCTTTAGCCGTTGGCGGGACAATAGGGGTGCTCGGGACACCAATAAGTAAAGTATTTGCAAAAGAAATTGGAATTGTCAGTTCCAATCAAGTGGTTTTGACGGAAGAAAACAATAAATTAAACGTAAATGTACCTGTAACAGTAACCGGTAAAAGCGGTGTTTTATTAAGTGGTGTAGGAAAAGCTGGCAAAGTAGCGGTTTTTAGCAGTCAAGAAGAGTTGACATTTGATGATTCACTAATTTGGGATTCCAGTAAAAAACAATTGGCGCTTGGTGCAACAAGTAGCTTAGCCGGCATTAAATTTAATGTTGAAGGTAACTTAAGAGTAAGCAACAAGTTAATTGTGGGGACAGAAGAGTTATCATTGGCAGAGTATATTAAGGCATCACAATTGGCATCAGTTGCAACAACAGGGGCTTACTCTGATATCACCGGTGTTCCAAGTCTCAATTTATATGTTTTAAAAACAGAGCTTAACACAAGTTTATCTGATTCCTATAAAAAGTCAGAAGCAAATGCTGAGATTGATCGTCGAATTAACTTATTTAAATCAGGAACACTTCAAACGGAGTTCACTTCAAAACTAAGCACATATGAGACGTCTACAAAGCGTGATGAAAAAGTAACCCAAGCCTTGGCCGATTACTATACAAAAACACAAGCGGATGCTGAATTCATTAATAGCTCTGAAATGACGACAGCTTTAGGAAGTTATGCAACAGAAACAAAAATTAAAAACGATCTTTTAAGTGAATATATTAAATCTACGGCTGTTCATCAATTGGGTAAAACAGGACAGTGGGCCGATATTCTTGGAAAACCGGCATTGGTTTCAACCAATACATTTGAAGCATATAAAACAACCGTGAGTACTGATTTTGCAACAAAAACATTGTTAAATTCAGAGCTTGCTTCAAAAATACAAGCTGCAACAGCAGATGTTTTTGTGAAAGTTGCACAACAATATGTATCAAAAACAGATCTTACAGGTGAAGGGTTTGCAAAAGTAGTGAGTTTAAATGCGCTAAAAGAAGTTGCTCGAAGTGGCGCTTACAATGATCTAACTGGTAAGCCTGATTTAACAGTATATATGAACAAAACAGACATTGAGAGTAAATTTATTGATGGCGGAGAGTTAACCACCTCACTAAGTGCTTATTTAAAAGATGCCGATGTTAAAACAGTTGCCAAAACTGGTGCATATGCTGATTTAACTGGTGAGCCTGATATGAGCCTCTATCAACTGATTGCCAATATGAATGGCTATGTAACAACAACCAATCTATTAAATGAACTCAGTGACGTAGTTCGAACTGGAAGTGGTTCAACCATTGACTTATCACCATATGAGAAAACAGCAGATCTAACAACAAAGCTAAGTGAGTATCCAAAAAGCAATACGTTACATAAAGTCGCAACATCTGGAAAGTTTGTAGATTTGATTGGGACCTCAAACGTAATCATTAGTTCACAATTGACATCAACATTGGTGCCTTACGTTACAACATCAAATATTCAAGATACCTTAGCCGTTCTTGAAGCAAAGTTTTATGATTCTACAGAATTGTTAGCATCTTTTAATGCATTACAAACGGACATTACATCAGCACGTACAACAGCACTCGCTGATTATTACACAAAGACAGCAGCCGATACAAAGATTGATCAAGAAATTACATCATTTAATACAAATGTGAATGTTCCCGCAATCGATGCTAAATTATTAGCCAAAGTTTCAACAACGGATCTTAATACAACACTTGATAATTATAAAACAGACGCTGAGATACAATCATACGTCACAACTCAATTAAATGGCTATGTAACTGCTACTAGTTTAGATACGTTACTCAATTCAGCTTATGTTTCAAAAAATGAATTGCAATCATTGACATTTTTACGATACCAAGAAGATGCCTATGGCGATGATTTTTTAAGTTTAGATTCTGGGCCAGTACTTGTAACTGGGCATGTAGAGGTCACAGGTGATGTCAATATTAACGGCACATTAACAACCAAATTATTAAACGTTTCAGAAGGCATACAGAGTCCAGCCATTAAAGATGGTGCAATTGCGTTAGTCGATATGGCAGAAGATTCCATCAATTCAGTAAAAATTGTGGATGGAAGTATACTAAATGCAGATGTTAATAATTCAGCCGCCATTGCTTTCTCCAAACTTAACATTTCAGCAGCAAATATTCGAGGTCTAACTCCGTATTCTGGTGGTACTGGACTTTCAATAACAAATGAAGGGATATTGGCAATTGGACAAGGAGTAGCTCAAACCGATGATGTAACATTTAAAACATTGGAAATTACATCAATAGAAACAAATGCATCACCACACGTTAAAGTTGCTGGTACGATTCGAGCAAATAAGTTTCAGGGTGATGGAAGTCAATTAACCAACATCAATGTTGAAAACATTTCAGGTCAGATAGATGCATCAACAGTTTCAGGCGCACTTAAAGCGAACCAGATTGAAAATAATGCAATTAAAACAAACCATATCTACAATGGAACGATTGAAACAGAGGATCTAAAAGATGCGGCAGTAACGAATGCGAAGTTAGCTGGCAGCATTGCTTTTGACAAATTGTCGATGACAGGTACAAATATTAGAAGTAAAAACCCTTACAGTACTGGCACAGGAGTTAGTATGGATGGATCAGGTGTGATATCGATTGGACAGGCTGTTGGAAATTCCAATAGCCCACAATTCGCAGGATTGAAAGTAAAGAGTGGGACTACGACTATGATGGAGGTTACAACAGCTAAAACGTCGGTTGGAGCACTTGAGGCGGGTAATACCAATGTTAATGGAAAACTCGGGGTAGGCGTTGCAAGTCCAACTAAAAAATTAGAAGTCAATGGCGATGTTCAAGCCACGAATTATTATGGGAACGGCGCTACATTATCAAATATTCCAGAGGTCCCTCAGGGCGTGATTGTAATGTGGTCAGGGGGAATTAACGACATTCCAAAAGGTTGGCACCTATGTGATGGTACTACAATGCCAGGGACAAGTGATAATAGCCCTAATTTAAAAGGTCGATTTATCGTTGGTTATGACCCAAGTGCAAGCAGTTATAATCAAATTGGTAAAACGGGTGGCGTTCAGTCAAATACAATTGCTGAAGCCAATATGCCACAACACAACCACACAGTCACTATCAATGATAAAGAAACAGAACATAACCACACTGGAAGCTCAGATAATCAAAACTTGCAACATCGCCATTATACGACTGGAACGTCTGCAAATCAAAATGCAAATCATAATCACAATTCTGGCAATCAAAGCGCAAACCATCATCATAGGATTAATATTTCTGGAAGAGATGACAACAACCATACAGGTAACTTTAATGGGGTAGCAGATTCTGATGCTGGTGAAAAAAACTTTGATAGAACGACACACAATCAAAGTCATAATCATAATCACCATATATACAATAACAATTCAAATCATGGACATAACATTTCCTTGTATTCCGATAATCGACTTGGTAATCATAGCCATACGCTTACAATTAACAATAAAAAATTCACACACAATCATACAGGAACTGTGAGTAATCATGGACAAGCGTCACCAACAGCACTTGATAATCGACCACCTTTTTACACTTTAGCATTTATAGTAAAGTGTCCAATTAATAAATGTCTCTAACGAATTACGGGTTAAAAATTTCGTTAAATTTCATTTTTTGATATGAATCTAGTTTTTTCTCAATTTCTAAATGATGACGGATAGTATTTAATCGTAAGTCAACTTGTGCATCTGCAATTTTTTTAAGTATCCGTTTGGCTTTGTCTTCATTGTAAGGCTTTGATTGTGTAATTTCCTTTAACTCTGAGTTTCTAAATTGTATTTCGGCATTAATGCGTTGATAAATAATTCGATAGCGATTATCAATCTCGACAACTTGGTTTAGGGCCGTGTCATTTAAACGAAGTTCAGATCGAAAAATTTCGGATCTGGATTGATCTTTTGTGTGAGCCGAACCGACGTGTGACAAACATAATAAACAAGCAATTAATAAATATTTCATAGCTTTATATTAAATGATAAGTAATCATATAATCAAAAGAAATTAAATCTTTGACTTCTAAAGTAGTTTTATTAAAAAATACATAAAAAGCTCAAGAACTTGCCCTTCAATATCGAGTAATGTATTATATTGATGATCAACTTTATTAAAAAAAGGAGTCAAAATGGGAAAGATAACTGAAGATTACGGAAAATTAGTGTTTAATGCGAAACAAATGCAGAAACGTTTATCAGATGAGACATATTCGAACTATATGGAATCATTGAATAATGGGACAAACTTAGAAGAGGCGGTTGCAATTGATATTGCACGTGCTGTAAAAGAGTGGGCCATTGAACATGGGGCTTCTCACTTTACACATTGGTTTCAACCTCAGCGAAGTGGAACAGCTGAAAAGCACGATGCATTTATTAGTTACAACGGCAGCGGTGAAATTATTGAACAGTTTTCAACCAGTCAATTAATTCAATCTGAGCCAGATGCTTCATCATTTCCTTCGGGTGGCATTCGTTCCACATTTGAAGCACGGGGTTACACTGCATGGGATCCGACATCTCCAATGTTCATTCGTGATGAATACAATGTCAAAAGTTTAATTATTCCTTCAATTTATTTGTCCTGGACAGGTGAAGCCTTGGATATGAAAACCCCACTGCATCGATCCATAAATGCACTCAATAAACAAGCCATAAAACTACAAAAGTTACTCGGAAATCGCCAAGCAAAGCGGATAAAAGTTTTTTCAGGCATGGAGCAAGAATATTTCTTAATTCCATTGGCAGTTGCAAACAAACGCCCAGATTTAATGATTTGTGGAAGAACGATATTTGGCGCACCACCTGTTAAAGGTCAATTAATGGAAGATCATTATTTTGGTTCCATTCGACCCCGAGTAAGTGAATTTATGGGGGCGCTTGATGAAGAGCTCTATAAATATGGTATTCCAGCAAAAACCAAGCATAACGAAGTTGCTCCCAATCAATTTGAGTTAGCACCATTATATGAAGAAATTAGTTTAGCA
>MDTB01205451.1_pt1 | contig 15000 bp, 15 predicted proteins | sample 811161 | NCBI WGS metagenome assembly MDTB01 (sample SAMN05326650, study PRJNA326480) | marine metagenome | isolation source: seawater | place: Mediterranean Sea | collected 2009
GATGTGATATATATTCTATGTTTTTAAAATTATTTTTTAAATAATCTAAATCAGTTATATCACCTTCATAAAATTTAAATTTTTTATTATCTAATATATTCTCGATATTATTAATATTACCAGTTGATAAGTTATCAATACAATAAACATTTGCTCCAATTTCTAATAATTTTTCACACAAATGGCTTCCAATAAAACCAGCTCCACCAGTAACCAAAACATTTTTATTTTCTAAAATTTTATACTTACTCATTATAATTTTATAATCGTTTACTTACTGCATTTTTATTATAGAAAGATTTTATATCATAGATTACAGAATTTTTATTTGTCATTTTATTTAACTCTAAATCTTTAAATTCATTGTGAGAAACAGCTAAAACTAAAACATTATATGTTTTTTTTGGAAGGCTTTTTAGAATTTGAATACTATATTCTTTATTAAAACTTTCAGAGCTAATATGAGGATCATAAATTTCTATTGTACCATTAGTTAGATCATTTAATTCTCTATAAAGGTCTACAACTTTAGTATTTCTATAGTCAGGACAATTCTCTTTGAATGTGGCTCCCAAAATAAGAATTGAGATATTATTTGTATCAATTTTTGAACTAGCACAAAGCTTAATTACATCATTTGCTATAAACTTTGACATATAATCATTAATTCTTCTACCTGCTAAGATAATTTCAGGGTTATAACCTATAGATTGTGCCTTATAACTAAGGTAATAAGGATCAACACCTATACAATGTCCACCGACAAGTCCAGGTTTAAAATTTAAAAAATTCCATTTTGTATTAGCAGCTTCTAAGACTTCAGTTGTATCTATTCCCATCATGTTAAATAAAATAGCTAATTCATTTATAAAAGCAATATTTATATCTCTTTGTGCATTTTCAATTACTTTGGCTGCTTCAGCTACTTTTATTGTCGAAGCTTTAAATAAACCAGCATTAATTATTGAAGAATATAATATTTCTAACTTATCCAAACACATTTTATTGGATCCAGAAATAACTTTTTTAATTGATACCAAGGTGTGTTTTTTATCACCAGGGTTAATTCTTTCGGGAGAATATCCAACATAAAATTGATCATTTAATTTATATCCAGATATTTTTTCAATTATCGGCACACAAACCTCTTCTGTACATCCTGGATAAACAGTGCTTTCATAAACTATAATATCGCCATTTTTGATATATTTTGAAATTAATTCAGTTGCTTCAATAATTGGCATTAAATCAGGCTTTTTACTAACATCAACAGGTGTAGGTACTGTAACAATAAAATAATTTGCTTCTGACAATAAATTCTCATCAGAGGTTACAATTAACTTGCTTTTGAGTGACAATTCAATTTTATCACTGGAAAGTTCATTAGTTGAATCATAAAAATTATTAATTTCTAAAATTCTATCAGGGTTAATATCATATCCAATAGTATTGTTCTTATTCCCAAACTCGCATGCTAAAGGTAGACCTACATATCCTAAACCAATAATTGCAATTCTAATTTCACTCATAAATTATTTTTTTAAAATTCTAACATTTGATTTAAACTTAATTTCCAATTTTTTATTTCAGAATAGATAGATTTAGTTTCTTTAAGATCGAGAATACTGTACTTGGGTCGTGCAGCAGGGGTTGGGAAATCGATAGATTTAACTGGATGAATTCTTGTTTTATAGCCTTTAATTTTTTTAATTTCTTTTGAAAACTCATACCAAGAGCAAGAACCACTATTCGAAAAATGAACTATCTTTTTTGATTTAAAGAAATCAAAATAATTAAGCTCAATTAAATCAATAATAAATTTTGCTAAATCTTTTGCATTTGTAGGTCGACCAATTTGATCATCTACAACTCTCAACTCATGCTTTTCCTTCATTAAATTAATCATTGTTTTAACAAAATTTTTTCCAAATTTTGAATATAACCAAGATGTTCTAATTATAATTGATTCAATATTTGAATTAATGATAATATTTTCTCCACCCATTTTTGATATTCCATAATTATTTACAGGGTTACACTTATCAAATATTTTAAATAATTTTTTAGTTCCATCAAAAACATAATCTGTAGAAATATGAATTAGTTTAATATTAAATTTATCACACAATGAAACCAAATTTTTCACTCCATATTGATTAACCGCAATAGCTTCATTAAAATTTGTTTCACAATCATCAACTGCAGTATAAGCAGCACAATTTATTATAGTATCAACTGATTTAGATTTCAAAAATCTTTCAATTGAATCTAAACTGGTAATATCAAATTTATCTTTTCTTAAAAAAATATAATCTGAATTTTGGGATTTTAAGTCATAAAGTTCTGAGGCAAGCATTCCATCAAAACCAGCTACAATTATTTTCATCAAAAAGGAGATTTAAATTTTTTAAATGTATCAAATGATAAATCTTTTTCTGAAATATTAGCTTCTGACTTTAATTCCCAATCAATATTTAAAGTTTTATCATTATAAATGATTCCTGAATCATGGTTGGAGGAATATTTTTCATCTACCTTATAATTTACAACTGCCTCATCAGAAAGAGTTAAGAATCCGTGAGCAAATCCCTTAGGAACAAATAACTGTAATTTATTTTTATTACTTAATATAAACTTCCTATGTTCACCAAAAGTTTTTGAGTCTAATCTTAAATCAACAACAACATCTAAAATTTCACCATTGGTTACCCTTATAAGTTTACTTTGAGAAAAAGGTGGTAATTGAAAATGAAGACCTCTTAAAACTCCTTTTTTTGACCAAGATTGATTATCCTGTATAAAATTAATATTAGAAATTAGCTTATTAAAAAATATCTTGTTATAAGATTCAAAAAAATACCCTCTGGAATCCCTATATACTTTTGGTTTTATAATAAATAAGTCTTCGATGTCTGTGTCTATTCTTTCCAATCAATACTTTTTTTAACAACATATTCACCATATGCAGATTTTATCATTTTTTCACCTAAAATTTTAGCTTCAGCAGATGAGATAAGAGATTCTTCCATACATATTTCTTCAATACAACCAATTTTTTTTCCTGTACTTTTTTCATTGTATCTTATGAATTCTGATGCTTCAATCATCGATTGATGAGTACCGGTATCTAGCCATGTATATCCTTCTTTCATAAGTTTAACAGAGAGCTTTTTTCTATTAATATATTCCTGGTTGACAGACGTAATTTCTAGCTCTCCTCTTGCTGAAGGTTTGACATTTTTTGCTACTTCAACTACAGAATTAGGGTAAAAATAAAGACCAGGAACTGCATAATTTGATTTGGGATTTAGAGGTTTTTCTTCAATAGATTTTACATTCCCGAAATTATCAAAATCAACTACTCCATATCTTTCTGGATCTTTAACTTGGTATCCAAAAATTTGAGCCATTTTAAACTTTTCAACTTTATTTTTTGATTCCAGCAATAAATCTTTTAAATCACTACCATAAAAAATATTATCACCTAAAATAAGACATATATCGTCATTACCTATAAATTTTTCACCAATAATAAACGCTTGAGCTAATCCATCTGGTGATGGTTGTTCAGCATATTTAATATCAATTCCAAAGGAATTACCATTTCCAAGCAATTTTTTAAATCCAGGAAGATCATGAGGAGTTGAAATTATTAAAATTTCAGAGATTTTTGACATAATCAAAACCGATAATGGATAGTAAATTAATGGTTTATCATATATAGGTATAAGTTGTTTGGAAATACCTTTAGTAATTGGATAAAGTCTTGTACCAGAACCCCCAGCTAGTATAATTCCTTTCATTTATTTGAGTATTGTTGAGAATAATATTTCATATAATTTCCTGATGTTATGTCATTTAACCATTTCTTATTATTGAGATACCATTCAATTGTGATGTCCAAACCTTCTTCAAACATTAAAGATGGTTTCCATCCCAAATCATTATTTAATTTTGAAGCATCTATTGCATACCTTTTATCATGTCCTGGTCTATCTTTTATATAAGAAATAAGTTTACTACATGAACCATCTTTAAAATTTAATTTGAAATCCATTTTTTTACATAACAGATGAATTAAATCAATATTTTTCCATTCATTAAAACCTCCAATATTGTAAGTTTCAAACTTTTTACCACTATGGAAAATTAAATCAATTGCAGAAACATGGTCTTTAACATATAACCAATCCCTTGTATAATTTCCATCTCCATAAACTGGTAAAGGTCTATTATTTAAAATATTATTTATAAATAAAGGAATAAGCTTCTCTGGAAATTGATATTCACCATAATTGTTGGAACAATTTGAAATTATGTATGGTAGATTGTATGTTTCACCAAAGGATCTAACAAAATGATCTGAGCTTGCTTTTGATGCAGAATAAGGAGATCTAGGGTCGTAAGGAGTGGATTCTTTGAAAAGTCCTGATTCACCAAGAGTACCATAAACTTCATCAGTACTAACATGGTAGAAAATATTTTTGTTATTAAAATTCTTATGAGTTAGTTTAAATGAATCAAGTAAATTAATTGTACCCATAATGTTAGTTTTAGCAAAAAATAACGGGTTCGAAATAGATCTATCTACATGAGACTCCGCAGCCAAATGAATTACAGATTGAAATTCATGCTTTTTGAATAAATTTTCAATAAAAACTCTATCACTAATGTCTCCTTTAATGAAAAAGTAATTTTCAAAATTTTCAATGTCAATAAGATTCATTAAGTTTCCTGAATATGTCAAATTATCAAGATTATAAATTTGATATTTAGGATATTTTTTTACAAAATGTCTGACAACATGGGATCCAATAAAGCCTGAACCTCCAGTAATTAGTATTCTTTTACTCACAATTTAATTTTTTTTTAAACCAATTATTCGTTTTAATTAACCCTTCTTTTAAATCAATTTTACTTTCCCAACCAACTGATTTAATTTTTGAAATATCTAATAGTTTTCTTGGTGTACCATCTGGCATAGAACTGTTCCAAATTACTTCTCCATCATATCCAGTAATAAATTTAATTTTTTCAACTAACTCTTTTATTGAAATATCTAAACCTGTTCCAATATTATAGATGTCTTCAATTAGCTCATTTTCCATTGCATACATGACAGCTGATGCTAAATCATCCACATGAAGAAACTCTCTCTTAGGTTTTCCAGTACCCCAAACCTCAACCGAATTAGATTTTTTTAATATAGCCTCATTAAATTTTCGAATTAATGCGGGTATAACATGAGATGATTTTTTATCAAAATTATCAAAAGGGCCGTATAAATTTGTTGGCATAAGTGCTACAAATTTTTTGTTAAATTGTTTGTTTATGGATTGCATTAGCTTAAGTCCAGAAATTTTAGCAATAGCATACCAAATATTTGTTTCTTCTAGTGAACCAGATAATAGATATTTTTCCTTAATTGGTTGTTTAGAAAACTTTGGATATATGCATGAGCTACCTAAAAAAATAAACTTTTTTACTCCAAATTTTAAAGAATTAGTGAGTAAATTATTTTGAATTTGCATATTATATAGCAGAAAATCATAAGGTAATGTGTCATTTGCATGTATACCACCAACCTTTGCTGCAGCATGGATTACAATTTGAGGTTTATTTTTTTTGAAAAAATTTTCGACTTTAGTTTGATTTCTTAAATCAAGATTTTTAGATGAAATTTTAATTAAATTCTTATAACCTTTCTTTTTTAAGTTTCTAAGACATGCTCTTCCAACCATCCCTCTATGACCAGAAACAAAAATTTTTGAATCTTTGGATACAAAATTATCTTTTTGGATCATAAATTTCTATATCAGAAAAAATCATTTCTTTTACTAACTCTTTTAAATTTGTCTCAGGCTTCCAACCTAATTCATTAAAAGCTTTTGAAGAGTCTCCCACTAACAAATCAACTTCAGTCGGTCTAAAATATTTTTGGTTTATATCTACAACTATTTGGTTTATCTTTAAATTATATTTCGAATTTTTACAACTTACCACATATCCAACTTCATTAATTCCTGAACCTTTAAAATCAATAATAATACCCAGACATTCAAATGCTATTTTTATAAAATCTCTTACAGAGGTTGTAACACCAGTTGATATTACCCAATCATCAGGACAATGATGTTGTAAAATCATCCACATAACCCTGACATAATCTTTTGCGTGACCCCAATCTCTTTTGGAATCTAAGTTACCAATGCTTAAAGTAGATTCAAGTCCATGAATAATTTTTGAAATACCAATGGTTATTTTTCTAGATACAAAAGTTTCTCCTCTTAATGGAGACTCATGATTAAATAGAATACCATTACATGCAAAAATCCCATAGGCTTCTCTGTAGTTGACAGTTATCCAATAAGCGTATAGTTTTGCAACTCCATATGGCGATCTAGGATAAAAAGGAGTAGTTTCTTTTTGAGGTATTTCTTGAACTAATCCAAATAATTCTGAAGTTGAAGCTTGATATATTTTGGTTTTTTTCTCCAAGCCCAAGAGTCTAATTGCTTCAAGTAATCTTAATGTACCTACTCCATCTGTATCAGCTACATATTCGGGAATCTCAAATGAAACTTTTACATGACTCATAGCCGCAAGATTATAAATTTCATTAGGTTTAATATCACGAATTAATCTAATTAAATTAGTGCTATCAGTCATATCTCCATAATGCAAATGAAAATTTGATTTATGCTTATAATTTTTTTCATATAAATGATCAATTCTTGATGTATTTATTAGAGATGTTCTCCTTTTAATTCCGTGTACTATGTACCCTTTTTCAAGTAAGAACTCTGATAAATAAGCTCCGTCTTGTCCACTTACGCCTGTAATTAAAGCAATTTTTTTCATAAATTAATTTATTGCTCTACCCTTCATATTTTCCCAATCTCTATTTTTTCTAACCTTATTGTTTGTTTTTAATGCAGATTTCAAAACATTATTTAGAGATCCTAAATCATTTGTTAATTTAATAATTGCATTTAAATCTTTGGGTAAGCAATGTCCACCAAAACCTAAATCACCATCATGACCTGGAACATTTAGATGTGTGTTTCCAATACGAGTATCATAAACCGAATATTCAATAACTTTATCATAATCCAAGTCAAGTTTTGAGCACAAATCATATATTTCATTTGCAAATGATACTTTAATACTTAAAAATGAATTTGTAAAATATTTTATCATTTCAGCATGTTTAGCACCAGTTTTTATAATATTAGATTCAGGAAAAACTTTAGCAAAAATATTCTTTAATATTGTTGTCGCAGGTCTTGGGCCACCTATTATTATTCTATTCTGATTTTCAAAATCATTGACGGCATTTCTTTCAGTTAAAAACTCAGGATTAAAAAGGATATCAATATTTTTATATTTATCATTTAAAAAATCTGTGGTTCCAGGTACCACAGTTGATTTATTAACAATTATTATATTTTTTAAATCAGTAAATTCGTTTATTACATTTTCTACGATAGAAATATCACATGATCCATCTTTATTCATAGGAGTTGGGACACAAATGAAAATAATTTTACATTTTTCTCTAATTTCAGAAATAGTTGAATTGCATAAATTCTGATTTAAGTCAAATGTTAAAATCTCAAAATAATTCTTAAATTTTTGAAAAACTGCATTCCCAACAAATCCTTGTCCAATAATACCTATATTCATAGCTTCGCTAACACATTCACAAGTAAAAGTGATTAAAGTTTTAAATATTTTAAAAATTTATGATTCAAAAACTACTAGACCCTTCTGCGATGTTCCAGTAGACGAAATCAAAAAATTAATTTTTCTTTTTATTTCTCTCTCTATTTTTGGATGAATTTCATCCAAAAATTTTTTATTAATATTTTCACCAACAATTAATACTTCAATAATTCCACTATCAACACCTCTTGCATAATCGCCTAGTAATATAATTTTATCAATAGATCCTATTTTTTCAATAACTCTTTCTACAATATCCTCGATTCCTAGGTGCTTTCTAACAATTGATTGTAAAGTGGAAAATAGTGGGTGTTTAATATTTGCAGAATAAATAATTTTATTGGTACTTTCATGCTTGACTAGATAGCCAGCAGAACTTAAATTATTTAATTCTTTTCTAACAGAATTAGTAGATTCTCCAAATTCATTAGCTAAAGAGTTTAAATAACCTTTATTTGTGATACATAGAAAAAATTTAACAAGTAAATTTAATCTTGTTTTAGATGTTATAATTGACTCTAGCATTTTAAGTAATAAAAGTACTTAATATTATTTATTTGAAAAAAGATTAGCTTTGTTTTTTAATGAAAAAAATTTTGATAAGTGGTGCAAGTGGATTTATTGGATCACATTTGTGCGATTTTTTTTTAGAAAATAATTATAAGGTTATCGGCATAGACAACTTTTTAACTGGTAGTATTCAAAATATAAAACATATATTAAATCACGATAACTTCACTTTTATTGAAAAAGATATTTGTAAAAAAATCTTTTTAAAAGATCAGATTGACTATTTGCTTCATTTTGCATCTCCTGCAAGCCCAAATGATTATTTGAAATATCCGCTTCAAACCTTAAGAATTGGATCCATTGGAACTGAAAATATGTTAAGGCTTGCAATGAAAAATAATGCTACAATTTTAGTAGCATCCACATCTGAAATTTATGGAGACCCATTAGTTCATCCTCAATCAGAAACTTATTTTGGAAATGTTAATCCAATTGGACCAAGAGGAGTTTATGATGAAGCTAAAAGATACCTTGAAGCACTTACAATTGCTTACAAAAATAAAAAAAAGGTCAGTGTTAGAATAGCAAGGATATTTAATACCTATGGTCCAAGAATGAGAAAAAATGATGGAAGAGCAATTCCAAATTTTATCAATCAAGCTTTAAATAATGAAGATTTTACAATTTATGGAGATGGTAGCCAAACTAGATCTTTTTGTTACATTGATGATACAGTTAGCGCTATAGTAAAACTACTATTATCAAAATATCAATTACCTGTTAACATTGGAAACCCAAATGAAATCAGTATTTTAAACTTAATAAAAAAAATAAATAAAATTTTGGGAAAAAATTCAAAATTAATTTTTACAGACCTCCCTGAAAATGATCCTAAATCTAGAAATCCTGATATTAGTCTTGCAAAAAAAGTTTTAGGCTGGTCTCCTAAAATAAACCTTGAAGATGGATTAGATCTCACAATAAAATTTTACAAGAAATTATCTAATTTTGAAAAATGAAAAATAAATTTCTGATAATCTTTATAATTTTGATAGATTCATGTTCCTATCCTGAAATGGTTAGAAATGAATTAGTTTATGAAAATGATTTTGAAAATACACAGTTAGAAAAAATTGATGGTGGAGGACTATCAACTTTTAATAATACAACTGTTCTAGGTGACTTTAATAATGATGGCTTTATCTTATTTTTAGATGATGTAGGAGAACATGATTATGTTTTTGTTTCATTTGACTTATATATTCATGGTTCATGGGATGGTAATTTTAATGGATTTAGTGAGAATGATAAAGCTGATAAATGGACAATGGAATTTAATCCCGATATGGGTCTATTCAAAGACCCTTTTGCTGCAAATTTTACAACCACTTTTTCAAATAGCCCTTGCTGGCCAAATTATTGCCTTAGACAATCTTTTCCTGAAACATTTCCATTTGAAAACAATCCTAAAGCAGGGTCATTTATAGTTGATTTAGACTCTAAATGTGAATCTAGTTTTTTTGGTGGACCAACAACGCTATATCAAATTGAAAAAGGGTTCAAAAGCTCTGGTAATAATATAGTTTTAAGATTTTTTGATGAACTATATCAACCCAATGCAATTGATAAAGATGGTATTCCACAAAATAAATGTGATGAAAGCTGGTCAATTGATAATATAAAAGTTAGAATGATAAATTACGAATGATCAAAAATATTATATTTTTATTATTAAGTTTTAGTCTTTTATCTCAAAATATAAGTTTGAATCACTCTTTTTTAAATGAGAACTTGAGATATAATATTTTAAATAAAAATATTCAAAGTGATTATTCATTTACTATCAGACCAATTGACATTAAACATTTAATTAATTCAAACAAGGTACTCAACGTGATGAATTATTCGATAAATCTTTTATCTAATAAAAAAAAATCTTTTGAATTAAACTTGTTGCCAATAGATTATTTTATTTCATATGATGATCATCATCCTTATAATAGAAATAATGGTAGTATGATTCCAAACAGGGGATATCAACATCTTTTTTCAGCAGGATTGTTTATAAAAATTGGTCCATTATCCATAAAACTCCAACCTGAACATCACTTTAGTGAAAATAAAAAATTTGATGGTTTTTGGGAAGGTCACTATCCTGCAATCTGGGCTCAAAGATATAATTTGTGGAATCATATTGATATGCCAGAAAGATTTGGATCTATAAGACATAACAGAAGTCTAATTGGTCAATCTAATATAAAATTAAACTTTAAAAGTCTATCTCTAGGAATATCAAATGAAAATTTATGGTGGGGGCCATCGATTCGAAATAGTATTATGCTAAGTAATCACGCACAAGGATTTAAACACATAACTTTTAACACTAATAAACCAGTTAACATTGGTATTGGAAAAATTGAATGGCAATTAATTACTGGAAGACTTGAATCATCCGGATTTAATCCACCAAGGACTGACTATACATTTGCTGGAACAAAATTATTTGTACCTAAAATTAATCAACAAGGCAGAACTGATGATTGGAGATATATGCAAGGTCTAATATTTACATATTCTCCCAAGTGGATTAAAAATTTTCATATTGGATTTATAAGGTGGGTCCAAATGTACTCTGCTTTAGTTGAAGGTAAATATTGGTGGATGGAAGGTGAACCAACTTATTTTCCAGTATTTCAAAATCTGTTTAGATCAAATGATAAATATGAAAATTATGAAGCTCAAACTAATCAAGCCGCTGGTATTTTTTTTAAATGGCAATGGGAGGATTCGAAAGCAGAAATATATGCAGAATTTTATCACAATGATTCAAAACAAAATTTAAGAGATCTATTCCTAGACTCAGATCACAGTAGAGCGGCAACAATTGGTTTACAAAAAATATTTAAAATTAAAAATTCTGATTTTCTTTTTTCATGGGAATGGACTCAAATGGAACAAACAGCTGGAAGATTAATTAGAAATGCTGGATCTTGGTATCAACATCGATGGGTTTATGATGGATATACAAATAGAGGTGAAGTTTTGGGAAGTGGAATTGGACCTGGAAGTAACTCCCATTATTTATCATTAAATAAAATTGAAAATAATAGCAAATATGGGATTGCAATTGAAATCGTCGATAATGACAATGACTTTAATTATCTTGCATTTGAATCTGCTCAAGATTATAGAAGATATTGGAAGGATTTAAATTTTCATTTAAAATTTGATAAAATATTTGAAAAATTTTTTGTATCAACCCGATTAATTTATTCAAGAAACTTTAATTATCAGTGGGAACTTGATGATTTTGCTACACCATACTATCACCCAGGAAGAGACACTAATAATTTTCATGCAACATTGAAACTTTCATATATTCTTGGCGGTGCTGATTAAATCTATGAACTGGTTTAGATAGGAATCTGTTATACCATCCCATTTGTATATTTCTGATAATTTATAATTGCTATTAATTTTTTTGATTTTTTTGTATGTTTTTTCCATTTCAGAAAATTTTTCTTTAATATCCTTAATATTTTTTTTAAAAAAAATTACTTTTTTATTTTTGGTCATTTCTCTATTAAAAATTGAGTCTAGAGCAATTATATTACAATTTAGATGAAGAGCATTAATCATTGTTGGATTTGTTCCTCCAAATTCATGACCATGAACATACGCATAGGAATATTTATACAATTGCGTTAATTCACTCTGACAATTTATGTAGCCTGTAAATATAACATTATTACTAGCTAATTTTTTTATTTGTTCTGCATACATATCTCTATATAAAACATCTCCAACTATAACAAACTTCTTAGATGAATTTGATTTTAAAAATCCATTTAAAATTAATTTTGAATTATTATCTGGTATTAATCTTCCTACTATCAAATAATATTCTCTTTTCTTAATATTGAATTTTTCGAGTATATTTTTTTTCTTAGTTTGAACCATTGTTGAGCCATATGCAATTATGTATGAATCCCTTCTGTATATTTTTTTAAATATTTTATTCATTTCATATGAATCAGTTATTATTCGATCATAAAAAATAGCAACCAACTTTGAGGAAAATTTAAAATATAATGATCCTAAACCTTTCCACTTAGGTCGCATCCATTCTAATCCATCTACATTAATAAGTGTTTTTTTTCTAAAAATTTTAGTCAAAATTCCAAACGGACCATTAGCTGAATTTAAAACTAAAACTATATCTATACTTGAAAAACATACATGAAAAAAAGAAAAAAAAGAATTTACAAATTGAGATAAAAATTTTGTTTCAATTGATGGTGTATATATTAACTCTATACCATTTAGAATTTTTGGTTTTTTTTTGAATAAAGATGAATGACAATAAACTCTCACACAATGACCTTTTAGGACTAAACGTTCAGCTAATTCTTTTACTAAAGTCTCGTAACCCGAGTATACATAAGGATATCCTCTCGACCCTATAATTGCAATTCTTAATTTTTTATTCAAAACTTGAGATTAAAGAATTTAACTTGTTTGAGAAAACTTGTTTTGTAAAGTTATTAGAAATGAAATTCATAGAATTATCAATATTTATTTTTTGTGAATCTAAATCTTTAATATAACTTAAAATTAATTGAGTAGATTTTGTAATATCATTGTAATCAATTAATAATCCATTATTAAAATCATTCAGAATTTCCCTAGATCCACCACTATCTGTAGATATTACTGGTGTTTTACTTTCAATAGCTTCAAATATTACCGTTGGAAAAGGATCTGGACTTATTGGTGTGTGAATAAAAAAATGAGACTTATCTAAAATTGATTTAATATCATTTCTATATCCTAAAAAAAAAACATTTTTTTCAATTTTATAATCTTTTACTTTAGACCTTAGTTTATTTAAATATTTATTGTAGTAGGGCAAAGTATCACCAACAATTTGTAAAATTAAATCCTTTCTTTCTTTTAAAATTTCATTAAATAATTCAATTAAGAATAAGTGTCCTTTATATGGTATTATTCTAGATATATTAGTGAATACAATTTTATTTTTATCTATTTTCTTAATAGAAGAAAAATCAAAATTAAAACCATTATTTATAACCTTCACTTTTTTATTTAATACTCCGTTATCTAACCAAAAATCCCTTGTAAAATTAGATACTGTAATAATTTCTTTAGAAAAAAAGTTAAAAATTTTAGTTAAAAATTTTGTATACAATTTAGAACTAGAAGGTACTTCATGAACATGAAAAACAGATGGTATATTTTTTAAATATGCAGCAAAAGTTGGACTAACAGCAGTTGATGTGTTAGTGTAGACTAAATCAATATCACATTCTTTTATAAGTTTTTTGATTTGAAAGGTTGATTTAATAATAAAAAAAAACCTATTAATTAGTCCAAAAAAATTAAAATATTTTTTTCTAAATACACCAATATTGATTATAGATAAATTAATACTTTTCAATTCCCTAAGCTTATTTAAAGGTCCATTTTCCGGTAAAATCAAATGAACTGAGTGTCCCGATTTAATAAGTATTTCAATTATTGTGATAAGAATTTTACTTGCTCCATATAGATCATTCGAACTATGAATTAATAATATATTTTTAGATGATTTTTTCAAAGTCTTTTATAAAATTATACCTGTTAAATTTTTTCACCCTTTCAAAACCCTTAGAAATTAATTTTTTAGAAAGATCTTTATTTTGAATTAATTCTTTCATTCTCTCATATAAATTAAATTCATTTTCTTTTTCAAAAAATAAGACTGAGTCCTCTGCAATCTCATTAAAGATCGCAATATTTGAACATACTACAGGAACTTTAAGTTTTAAAGCTTCTATCAAAGGTATACCAAAACCTTCATCAATTGAAGGAAATACATACATTATAGCATTAGAATAAAAATAAATCGCTTTACTTTTATTTATATATCCAGGTATAGAAACTGAGCTAAATAATTTATGTTTAGCTATATATTTCTGAATTTTTAAAAAAACTTTATTTTCTCCATTAATATAGGTTGAACCTGCAATTACTAATTTATAATCTATTTTGAGTTCATCTTTTAACCTTTTAAATCCTTTGACAAGAGTAAGTAAATCTTTTCTTTTTTCAAATGTTCCAATATGTAAGATATATTTTCTATTATTTTTATAATTTTTTTGTATTGATAGGGATTCTGAACTCTGATAAATCGGATAAATTTTATTTTTTTTAAATACTAGTTCTAATCCTTTTTTAGAATATTTACTAGTAGTAACTATGGTGGTTTTACTGTCAAGTCCCAATTGAATTAATTTAATGTAATAATTTCTCCAGATCCTTGGATAGTTTTTTGGGTATTTCCAAAATAAATTATCATGAATTACAACTATTTTTTTTGGATGACAAATAATGGGAGCAACATAGTCTAGACAGATAACAATATCAACTTTATTAATTAATAATTTAATAGGTAAAATAATTTGTTTCCAAAGGAGGTATCTAACTTGAAATATCCACCGAATTATTCTAAATTTAGAATTTATAAAAAACTGATTATTTGTTATCTTCTTAATATCGTGAGAATAAATGTATATAATATCATCACTACCATGAATCTTTGATGCACTAACTAATTCTTCAATATATGTTTTTAAACCAGATAAAGCGGTTTTGTAATAAAACACATCAATATAAACTCTTTTCTTTCTCAACTAGTTGTTTTATATAAGTTGACTCAACATTACCTGCGAGGAACCAAGTAATTAAAGATACAAAAAGGTATAA
>MDTB01107209.1_pt1 | contig 14997 bp, 17 predicted proteins | sample 811161 | NCBI WGS metagenome assembly MDTB01 (sample SAMN05326650, study PRJNA326480) | marine metagenome | isolation source: seawater | place: Mediterranean Sea | collected 2009
AGGCGCTCGCGGTACAGGTGTTTCAACTTGGTCTTCTTGTCTGATGCCACGAGCATAGGCTTCCGGCGTCACATCAAACATTTGCTCGCCAGATGGCTGAGTCCGGTCAGCTGGCTTCAGCTGCATTTCATCAGCTTTAATATCAAGAATTCTTCTTAGGTCAGTTTCCTTGACCTTATCTATCTCAGCGGGAGCGGGGATAAATCCTTCCGACACAACCGTCTCATCAAATTTTTCACCGCGCATCGATTGGAACATTCGAGCTAAAGGCGCAAACACATCACCGCCGACAGCGACAGGATCAGTTAAGCTACCCGTCATCATGTAGCGACCAAAATTCATTAAAGGATTTGTCTCGGTCAGATCGTATTCTTCGCCGGTGTTTGGGTCTGTGCCTTGACGCATGTATATCTCGACGCCGTCTTTCCCGCGCACCTCAATGGCGTTATCGCCATCCAAATAGACTTGCTCTCCTGTATCGTTATCGATGTAGATATTTGGGTTATCAGTCTCGGTGACGTTCAGAGGTTGGATTGATCCCGCCGCTTTGAGGTCTTCTAATTGACCAGGACTGAAGCGCTGGAACGCCGCATTGAATTCATCGATGAACGCTTCGTTCGCAAACTCTACGCCCTTCATCAAACCTTCATCGATATGTTCAGCAAGTCCGCCCAGTGTGTTTTTCGGCGTGAAGTTTTCTTGCCCTGGCGTATCACCACCAAGTATTGGCAGACTCTCCGGAATGTTCTCCATGTCGTATGCCTCGCCAAGACCGAGTGCAGCCTGCGCCGCAATCACCTCGTCCTCGCCAGGCGGTGGACCCACCTCCAGATAATAAGAGCGATCTTTGAGCATTTGATTAAAATCGCTAGTCATCCGTCAATACCCCGATCGCCTGGTCCAAACTACCCACTAGGCTTTTCAGTCTGCGTTTTTGAGATCCGGATTTTTCCCCTTCCAATTTGCTTCGCGCGATTGCTTTTAACGAATTCAATTTCTCAACGTTCTGCATATCGGCGGCATTTAGGGCAGGGAACGCTGGGTCATTTTTTTTAACCAATTCAATTCGTCTTGTTATATCAGACGTTGCAGTTTTGAGAATTCGAGCAGTCTCAGCCGTGTGGATGGATTCAAATTGTGCATCGAAAAACGTTACCGGATTTGTGTCCGGATCGACTAGCATTGCGCGGGCGAGTTTTCCTTCAAACTCATAATAAATTGATCTTTTACGACGAACTGCTTCTGGCACCTTCCTGCCAGCATCTTCCAGCTCAGTTGCGCTAAGACGCAGTGCGGACGCTGCCATGTTCCTGACAAGCTTCACGCGATCATTGCGCAATACCTTTAGTTGATCTTGCAGATCGCCAGCTTCTCCCAGGGTAATTTTATTAAACCTAATCGCGGCGGAAATTCTTTGTTGCACTTCGGCAACAGAGTTGGCCGGGTTGCTCAACATTGTTTCGATGTTGTTAATTACTTGCCTGTCGCCGGATCCTTGCAGTCCACCAGTTCGCAAAGCCACTGTCGCATTATAGGCCGCTTCCGCATCCATCATTGGTATATGCAGTCGAGCTTCCTCTAAATCATTGTTGCGCATTGCTGTGTGAAAATTGTCTGACGCCTCTGCCTGACTTTTTGACAGGGCTGTGACCTTGCCGTTTTCAATCGTCGCGATTAAAGCGGCCTGGGCCTGAAAATCCGACCGGAGTTCACCGCGCAATTTGAAATATGCATCTGGATCGCTCTTCTCCAGACCTTTGAGTAAGGTGTTTATGTGCGGGTCTTTGATGGTCTTATTTTCGATTGCCTTTAACACACGCAGACTGTCGGCGGGTTTTGAGACTAAACCAACCGCGTGATTTTTGATGATGCCCTTCGTCATCGTTTTGATTGCGGTTTCGACGCTCGTCATCGTGGTTTTAAATTTAGCGCCGCCGACCCCAGCGTTATTAAGGTCATTTGCCAAGACGCTTTTCAGTGCGTTCAACTGTGTCAAATAATTTTCGCCGCCGCCGGACAAAACGGCTTTCATTCCTTCCAAGTGACCCGGCACACGCGCGAGGGCGGCAGCTTTGTTTGCCGTCGCCTGACGGGTCGCAAATGTGCGACTGTAAGTCTGCATCATACCGTTCGCGACGAGTGACAATGACGCATCAATTTTTGCACCCGACAACGGATCCACACTTGTCATCGAACCGCTGAAACTGGCTACAACATCATCGAGCTGTGATTGCAATTGCGCCGGATCGATATTTTTTTTGGTGGTCGCGTCGATGTAGACATCTGTCAAAGCGCGACGAGCTGCGCCAGTAAAGCGCGATTCCGTTACTGCGAGAGCGCCCTTGCGCGCCGCCTGCTCAAAGATACTAATGCTGGTGGAGCTGCCCGCCAAATCATCTCGGGTGATTGGTTTGCCGTTCTGTTCTGCGAGTTCGATCTGCTCTTGAGACGGTGCGCTTGCTGCACCGTACTTTAAACCTTCAGCCGCCGCTTGTTGTTTTGCCAACCCCATAAAGGTTTGCTGTAACTGACTCACGCGCGCATCTAATGACCGACCAGCGGCCAGCTGTACGCGCGATACCGGATCATCAGTCGGTATCGCTACGCTTGGGACCGAGCTGGGCGCGACCGTGATCTTATTACTTATTTTGTTATACTGGGCCATTAACCTAAATATCCGCCAAAGGTTCCCATTTTGCCGCCGGGCATGTATGAGCCCATACTTCCGCCACCAAATCCGCCGGTCAGGTTAGCGCCGCCCGCAGGAGCGGCCCCAGGCATCCCAGCGGCAGTGGGTGCGCCGCCACTGAGCATTCCGTAATTCATTGCGCCCTGACCCAGCGCCATAACAGCATTCAGCATTCCGGATTTTCGCGCCTCGCCAGCCGCTTGCCGGGCTCGCTGCGCCGCAAAATTTAGCTGGTCCGCTTGGAACGCGGCTATGCGAATTGACATATCTTCATTGTCTTTGATGGTCAGCAAATCCATGCCGCCAACGTCAAGACCGCGGACTTTGTTTTGCTCCGCAGATCCCGAGAATGCATCGACATTACCGGCACCAGCGACGGCATTTGTCCGCGCCATGTTCTCTAAAATTTCCTGCAGTTTGTTCACGGCGGCAGCTTTGTGCTTGAGTGATTCCTGTTTGCCTTCAAACCTTTTAAACTGCGCCTGAGATTCCAAACCTTGCGCGCGACCGATCAATCCAGCCGCTTGCTGGTTTCCCGCGCGTATTGCGCCGACAGCTTGGACGGCGGACATTGCAACCGCTGCGACTGCCATACTCATTGACCGACACTCACTTGGTAATCGAGTGCCAACAACGTGAAGAATAGCGGCGCGCTCTGTGTCACTTCGATTTGTCCCTCAAAGTCGTATCCCAAAAACGGCCCAGCGCGTTTTGTCCCAGTGAAAAACGCCACGCCGCTGTCTAGATTATCAACGTCGAGACGACGGAATGCGACTTGGTCATTATTGATGGTCAAGTTCTGACTGTCGTCCAATAGCGCCGACGCCCGAATAATTCGTTTGCGAAAACCAGTGACCGGCCCTGACGACAATCGCGTCTCGACCGGCATTGTACGGATTAGAGGTGTAGTTTTTACGGCATTGTCTACGAGCGGATCGGTGAATGTCGGGAATTCTAATCCAATTTCAACGTAAGTTAACGCAGGCGCATCAATCGTGACACTGCCGCTTGCAACCGTTTCATCTGCCAGCATCCGATCGTCTGCGATCACTTTGCAGGCGGTAGCTTCGAGATGAGACAGCGTGTCGATTTTGCTGACCGTTGTGAACGTGACCACCGCATTGTTACCTGGCGAACTCGCCAACGTTTCTGCAAGCGTCAGAGTGCTTTCCGTTGATGACAGCGTCGTCGCGCTGTTGATTGTGTAGGTGCCAGACACGCCCGCGATCGTAAACTTGTCACCCGCTTGTGGCTGCACGGTGAACCCGTCAACGATGAGACTCGTACCGCTCTGACCTGCGCCATCAACCAGTGTTGTACCGTAGGCGGCAGGCGTGATTTGTTTTGCGCTGTCCGTTGTAAAGTTGCTGTCGAATATCTCAACATAGAATTTTGTCGCACTGTTTATGGTGCGTTGAACAACTGCATAGATTGTCGGATCGTCATTGTCTTCGACGCTGATATCTTTGATGGTGCCGTTAGTCGTAAGCAACGAAGGCGCGACGACATTCTGCGATCGTAGTATTGAGAACGCCGCGACGCTGCCGTCATTGTTGACGACCATCATCAGGTCGCCTTCGTCCACACTAGTTCCTTTCCGCATCACCATGCGGGTAGGCGATACCAACAGATGCGATGACAACAGACTTATGTCGTTAGATACAAAACTGCCCTCAAGATCATTAAAGATAAATTCGCGGATTGAGCGACCGCCGCGCTGTAAGAAGATCGTACCGCCTTCAGTCGTCAATGGCCTGACGCCAGTTTTAGATCCACGCCGGGTGCCTTCTTTAAACAGGAATGACGACGGCGTTACGGGTTCACCGTCGAGCTGTGGCAATGCCCATTCGGTATTGGTGGTGAACACTTGGAACAATCGACCGGAGATCACGCCAGTCACGGCATTGACCTGGTCTGTGTCTAGGGTTGCCTCAACAGATTCATCGTCTAGACCCGTACCTTGTTTGAAATCGAAGAAGAACCCAACTCTTGAACCCCACACCGTTGTCGGCAGCGATTGACTGCCGCCGATCATCAATCTGCCTTCATGGAAAGTCGCGCTGCGAGGCCAGCCGCGATCGGGTGACCAAGCGTTTTCCCATCCTTGCTGCAGTGTGTAATTGCCCATCGCATCAGTATTAAAAAACGGCGTCTCAGTAACCGCTTTGACGACAGTGCTGCTTTCAAAGTCCACTATGCGGGCTTGTCCAATTCCGGAATCGTTATCGAATATCTTTTGTCCGACATGACTAGGAATTGTGAATGTCGATGTGGCGTCTGGCTGTGTTGCCCAGTTCGCGGCGACCGTCGCGACCCGCGAAGATCCAACATAGTCGTCGATGATAACGGACTGACCCGATCCGGTTCCGCCCGTCAGTGTAATTTTCGACCCGTTGTATATGTCATCTGTTGCGACGGCAGATGAGGGCAGGGTGATTGTGTTCGCCCCGCCTGCCGTTGCTGTATCGGTCAGACCATCGTGGAAGGTTGCCGCACTCGCCGTCAGGTCGATCCGTCCGTCAGTCTGTGACGGCGTAAGGTTTGCAGCCGGTAACGTTTCGGATGGTGTAAACAAATAACGCGGTATTTCGTCAAACGCGAGATCCGTCACTGTCCAATTTTGGTGACCGGCACCTCGGACAATTTTTAGCGGCGTCATTGTCTCTTGGAACAGTAGCAATGTATCTGCGGATTGCGTCCACCAAATATCCGGCAATCGCGCAGATGTTATGCCGTCAGTCACGCCGGATGCACTGCTACTAACATCTAAGAAATCGTCCGACGTTCCGTTAATGCCGGTGACCTGTGTACCACTCGATCTAAACACATACATTCTGCCAGCTGCCGTAATCAGAAGGCTATAGGCTTGCGTGGTTGAGAATGTGAAAGAAATTAACCGCGCACCGTTTTCGGGCTGTGCGGCACTCGGTATTTCAAAGATAAATTTCAGCCCAGGGCGTCGATCAACTGTTCCACGCGGATTGATGATGACGTTTCGCGCGCGTTCGAGTGCGCTTTCGTATTGCTGCAGGTCCACCCGACCGCGCAATTCCGGATTGATCTCGCCGACAGTAAAGTTCGTTTGAAGCTTTACGACCCTAGACATTCGGGAAGGTCTGCCGCGCATCGATAAGCGGGTAGTCCGCTATGAAGCCAGTAGGCTCGCCAAACCCGTCAGCGACGGCAGACTGGCGAAACAATCCGCCGCGCCCACCTTCGGACGGATTGCCGACTGCAATTCTTTCCCAGTGTTGTGCTTTACTAATCTGATCGGTCATTGGCTCGGCAAAATACCAAGCACAAAAACATTTCAGCATATGAACAAAATAAGTCGGCATCTCGGCTTCGAGCGGGCGTGTTTGATAATCAATTGTAACGACCGTCGAATTGGTTTGAATCTCTGTTCCAACCAAACGCCATCCGTCTGTTTGCGCGGCGGCTCCACTTCCGGACGAGAAAAACACCGCTCGCGGCAAACCGTTTAAACTGTCTGAGGGCATACTGTACGATCGATCAAATTCATTGACCGGACTTGTGGCGGATTCCTGTAAATCGACTTTTTTCAGACTGAACGTCCACGGGTACATCGTTAACGCCATGTCCCGGATTTGGGGATAAAGGGCTTCGGCAATGCCGGACCGCGTTGTTCCGTCTGTAAATGAAGAAATCTCATCGACGCCCAATAAGATCATCGCATGAGAGCAAATTTTCACATCTGTGTCGCCAGCTGCCATCGGAACTCCACAAAAGAGGAGAGGGGAGCCTTCGCGCTCCCCTCTAATCAATCAATCGGAATCGGTCACTACAGCGATAACTGTGCCGTCCGAGATATCGACAACGCCGCTCGCAATGCTAACCACTACGTGATTAGTAATCGTTCGCGTGCCGCCGGTAGCGCCATGAACACAAATCATGTCACCGACAGAGAGCAGGTCACTTAGGTCATTGAAGTAACCACTTGCGTCGACAGCCGTGTGGGCTTCCGTCGTCGTATAAACATACCACGCTGGTGTCGCACCAGCCGTCGATTGACCGCCGATAGTGCTAAAGTTTTCTTTGAGAAAAGCCATCGATCAAGACTCCCGGCAAGTTATTTTGCAGATGCCCTCATCATCGATCGCAACGCTACCTGCAGACAAAATTGCGTTGACCAGATAGCTCGTTTTTTCTGGAACGTAATTTATTTCCGTGCGCTGTGAAATTGACTCGGCATATCCAAGGGCGCTTTCGTGCCAAGCGAAACAGGTCCGATCGGAACTGCCATCAATTGGCAATCCGCCTTCGTCCATGTTTCCGATCGTATGGATGGCAAATCCAAGGAACTGATTCACCTGGCCGTCAACTAACGCCCTGGTCGAAGCAAAATCGACGCTAGTGACTGCCGTTTCACTTAACAGATTGTTGAGCTGATCGGCATGCATCAGAAGATGACGACCGGCCTTCGGAACGTTATTAGCGTTCATCAGGGCTGCAGCTTCTCTAAGCTTAGACAGGTTCATATTCGTATTTGATCCGCCGATCGAATTGGCAACCGTCAACGACGTCGAACTAGCATTGAGCGCATCAATCTTGAGCTGATCAGCTCGGCGTCCGATTGCAGATCCAACCACTTGAACCAACTCAGTTCGCTCGGAATAGTTGATGTGCGATTGGTCGAAAATGTCCGAATATTCTGGGGCCGCGAAATCTGACATCGAACAGCTCACGTTGCTCGAAACGATATTTAACGGCACTACGTCAGTTTGGGGGATCCGCAGCGCGGCTACGCCCTTACCGATTTTGGGGAATTGTACTGTGCTGCCTTCAACTCCGGTTCTAGTGCGACAAGTTCCATTCAGCATTTGCGTTGCTTGAAAAGCTTGCTTCACTTCGGCATCGAAGAGCGTCACAAAATTGGTCGAGAGACTAACGGCCATGTGATTTTACTCCAACGAGTGTTAAAAATTTTACAATCGCTACAGTTATCCGCACATTGGGCTGTGGCTGGGACGGCTCCCTTGAGCTGTGCGTTTTCCGCACCTCCAGACCGGCGCTCGACAAACGAGGTTATCAGTCAAGTTCTGTATAAACACAAACGATAGCGAATGTCAATTAACCAAACGCTACATTTAGTGTTCTATCTTTTTGGTTTTTTGGTTTTTGTCATCTTTTTGCCGGTGCGTTTTGCTTCTTTTTTGGCAGCGGCCTGTCCTTTAGCACTATACGAATAACTCTTTCCGGCGACCTTTGGCATCGTTTGCTCCTAAAAAAGACCCCTGGATCGTGGCGGATCCAGGGGCAGGGAGGGCGCATCAGGTCAGAGAGAAACCTGATGCTGGGTGAAGCTCTATGCGACTATGCGATTATCTGGTTGATTTCCGAATACCCGCGCGAAAATGTTTTCGACTTTTTTGCGATAACCTGGGTCAGTGTTGTAGCGGGGATCTGCCACCATGGCATAGCATTCGTCTTTGCTCGGCAGTGCCTCTTCGACCGGCTGCACGTTAGTCGGTAGACGCTGCATGTCGCCATAATAACGCCGCAGCTTATTCATCGTTTTGATGCCTTCAGCCGTGCCGCCCATCGCCTTAAATTCTTCCCAATCGTCTTGGCCGAACATGCCCTTTGATGGATTACAAACCTTTCGCGCCCAATCCAGATATTCGTCTACGACTTCTTGGCCGTTCGCGCCGAGCTTATTGATTTCCGCCTCGCGATCGAAAACAGCTTCGGTTTGTTGTTCGCCTGCGTTCTTCAAAACCTTTGACGCCAACGCATCGAAATGTTCCTGCGAAATACCGGCGTCCTTCGCCCACTCGGCATACGTGTTCAAAACCGGATCATCTTGTGGCACACCGGCATCTGTGACTTTCGACATATCGTAAGCATCAGGCACCTCCGGTTTCCCCTGTCGGAATTTCTTTTCCAACTCCGCATAGCTCTTAGCTAAATTTTCCGACTGCACACCTTTGTCGGCGTCCCAGAATTTTTCTGGCAACCATTCTGGTCGCTCACCAGCACCAGCGTCTGCCGGTGTCTCAGCGACATGGGGGATTACCGTTTTTTCCGGATCGTCAACAGCTGCCGCCGCTTCCGGATTTTCCAGAGGCGCGTCTGAGATTAGTCCGTCACTCACTTGCTGCTCTTCTGACATCTAGCGGTCCTTTGCTCTATCGATGCGAGCTTTGATTTCTCGCACTAGGGTATTTTGACCCTCGCGGAAAAATCCATAATCCGAGCTATAGCCGGGAGCCCAACTCGGCGTGTTTAAATAAACATCTTCTAAGAACTGCATGGCAATCTTGCCCGCGTCAGTGTCAAACGTCTGCGCTAGGGCGCGATCAGTTTCATGCTGTTCTGTGTCGGTTTGCTCTGGCGGTAATGGGTTGCCAGAATTTACGCCCTCCCAACCGGCGGTGGCGATATCAATTATCTGAGATGATAAGTCGTTCATCACATTGGCGCTCCTGGCGGTGGTGCGCCCGGATCAACCGGACCTGCCTCGGCTTGCGCCATCATCATTTCCTGACTGATCTGCATTGCTTGTTCGCGTTCTTCCGGAGTGGTTTTTAACATTTCTGGTACGCCCAGTTGCGCGCCGACCCAGTCAGCGATCTCTGTCATGTTCGCCGTCATAATGCCGGTTGGTCCGAGCTGTTGTGTGATACTCAACCATTGTAAAACGTTTTGGACTTCATCGAGGTTCTGCGCCTGGGCGATTGGCGAGACCGGCACGATTTGTATTTCCAGACCATCTACCTTGAGTGGCAGTTCGATAATGCCTTGCTCTTCCATGATCTGGAGAACCATCCGACACAGTGGCACCATTGCTTCGGTAATTATGCGCCCAAAACTTGCCGAGATATTCGTTGCCAGCTGGCGCATGCGCTCAACGATCTCAGTTGCGGATCGCGCTGACGCATTGCTCGGCGGCAGACTGTCGTCCAACATAATCTGTTTAATATTCTGCCGCAGATCATTTATTATAATCTGAGCGAGCTGCACATCACCGGATCGCGGTATCGGCTGCAGGCTCGGGCCTTGCGGTCCACCATTTCGGGCGACCGGGATAATCGCGCCGGGCCGAATCCGGATTGTCTGCGGATTTAGGACGCCGTCATCGATCGCCGTGTAAACGCCTGCGATATTAATCGAGGCATTTTTCAGTAACAGCTCCAGCGTTTTGTTTAACGTTTTAATATCAGCGAGGCAGCTGAGTGCGACGCCGCGTCCCATGACCTCGCCCGGCACCTTGAGGAATCTCGATACTACCCACACTGAGCGTTTCATCTCGCGGGAGACCAGCATGGTATTTTCATCGTCAGACTTGTGGCAAACGTAATAGCGCCAGACGTTATCTTCGCGATCGTAGATCGTTGCTTCGTCCAACGTTAATTGCTTTTGCGGCTCGTCCTCAAGCAATCGTTCCAGGGCAGGACTCAGCTCAGCGTCTCGCCAAGTGCTGGTAATGTTTTCAACTGCGGTCTTCACCTTGCGGTAGACATTTTGAACCGTACCATCCGGCCCTTCTTCAAACGCAAGGAGGTAGCTTGGGACCGGCGTGAAATTTATGCGATTAAGGCCATCGCCCGCCTGGACCATCATCGCGCCAGTACCGATCGCCAAATCCATCAGCATCTCGCCCATGCCCAAATCGAAATTTGTCTGGCGCAGCAATGCGAAAAATTTATCTGTGTATTCTTGGCAGGCGTTTCGGACAACCGGCTCTTGCTCGGGCGTTATGTCAATACCGGGCTGCAGCACCATCCACCTCTTATCAGGTGGAAATATTCCAGCTTGAATGCGGTTGGCAAATCGTTGGGTAGCATGGACGGCAGTGCTATCGAAAACCTGATCGCCCTTTTGTTTTCCAATGCTGCCGCTGTCCCAACTCCCATCGTATAAATTCCGCTGTGGCAGACAGTAGGAATACGCTTCATCTAGCAGGGATTTCCACTGATCTTTTTGCTGCCAAGCGTAGTCACTGCGTTTTCTGAGCTGTGTTGCGGTCAGCTGCATTCGTTTTCATCCCGCTCTCGGCGCTTCGGGTTGCGCTGGAAGTCGCTCATCGACCGCGCGCCGGTCCCAAGGTTGTCTGCGTTTGCACCGCGCCGCTTGCTGGCCCAACGCCCAAACTTGAACCGGCCAGCAATTGACGACCGCCCCGCATGGCGCGGCGACGACCCGCCTGGTCTTGAGCTGCGCTCGATGGTCCCGTGTCTGCCTGCACAATTTTTTTGACTGGCTCGGGTACGGGAGGAGGGGGCGGCGGCGCACTGGGCCTTGAAACAATCCCGCCCATTATGCGGCGTCCGGATTTCTGCCAGGACCGAGCGTCGTATCAGTTGGCTCGGTGCCGGTGAGGAGAGGATCAAGGCGGGCTTCGCTGATCAGCTGACGACGACCGCCTGACGTTCTGGCTCGACGGCGCGCGGCTATTTCGCGCTGCTTGTCAGCTTCTTGGCGCTCCAATCGCGCGTCTTGTTCTTGTTGCCGTCGTAACAACTCCGGATCTGGACCGGGCGGCGGTGGTGTCTTTGGGGCGCTAAAAAGTCCTGCCATTAAACAACCTTGAATACATTTTGTAGTCGGCGCGCTCGGGTCCAAACGACCGCAGCGTTCCTTCTTCCTCAAACTGCATAAAGCGAATCCATTTGTCTGCCGGTACGTTTTGACAACAAACCGTGCACTGTAAGCGGAACAGCAATAACTCTTCTGCTATAACATCAACCAAATGGCGGGCGGCGCGACAAAAGATCATGCCGACTTTGCTAATATTGGCGTCTGGCACCATCCACCATTCGCCGCATCCAGGCCACAGCATCATTACGCCAAAACTCATATACGGTCGCCCAGCTCTCGTAGCCGTGAAGGCGTGTCCAAGCTGAGCGTATCCATTGAGCATCTCTAAATAATTACCATCGAGCGCATCAAAATAACGTTGTTCGTGCGTTGGTATGTCCATCATCTGTACATGGATTGGCGCGAATGGAACGATCTTGTCTGCACCGTCCAATCGCAACCGCTTCGTCAACGCATCTGTGTTTGTAAGGACGGATGTCTTACTCATCTTTCGGTTTTGTCTTTTTGATATTTAGCGGCGGCGGCGGGCTCTTACTCACCCGCCAAGCGGACGAGCGCATCCAGCTTCCTTTTTGCGAGCCCCTCTCGGCGCTTTCGGCCCGGTTCTCGGCAGATTGCAGTGTAAAACCGTCTCGCTTTTTATCTTCCATTTCCAAAACTCCTATCCAAACACGTTGAAATCTAGCGGAGCGACCGTCTGCCGCATCATCGACCCTGGGCGTTTCGTCATGTGTCGATGCTCACCACCACCCAGCAACAAATATTGAACAGCATCACCGACGTGGGAATGTTGGTTCTTGTTTGGAACGTCGCGGTATCGTTCCTGTCCGCTGCCCATGCTGACCCTTGAGAAGTGATAGCCACCAGACAGGCTCTTGCGCAGGCGCTGGCATTTCTTGTCGATCAGGAATCCCGGCTTTTTATCGATGAACCGGATCATCGGCGCGGCGGTTGCTTCTCGCCGTGTCTTCCAGTCGTTGGTGGCTGCAGGCCGCGCCAACAGTCCGATCGACTTCAGATGATCAAACGCCGTCGTCTCGTAGATTTGATCGCGTTGCATTCCGGCGGGATCTCCCCAGATCATCACTTCCGCGCCGTGAAATAATGTTTCAATCTCTGTTTTCAGTAGATGCCCGAAACGCTCCAAACCCATATCGAATGTTACTAATTCATGGATAACGCGCCATTGCCCCGACATGGTTCGCTGTCCAAAGACTGCGGCGGGCGTCAATCCAAAGTCCAATCCGATCTGCAGCGGCAGCGCCGGATCATAGGCGACATCCGTTGCCATCAACTCATCGTCATATTCCGGGATGATCGGCTTGCCCTCTTGGACATAGACGTATTTGCCTTCGGCATAGCACCGGATCCAATCGATGCTTTTTGCTCCGACCAGTTGATTGAAATACCCGTCTGGCAAATTGTTAAGGTTCTCGGCTTTTGGGTTCGTCATCCACCACTTGCCGGCGGAATGCGTAAATCCATTAAACTCCGGATCTGGCGGCAGATCGTCCGCATCGACTTCCAACACGCCGGGCGGCTGAGAGAAAAACTTATAGGCGTAACTACCGCCGGGTGATTCGCCCTGCTCAGCCAGACGGTGCCAATAGTGGTCTGAATCCATCGCGTTGGTATCGAGCCAAATTCCGCGCCACGCAGATCCGCCATCTGCCTTAACGGGATACCTCCCTACCCTGTGCGAGAGGCCATCTATTGAAATGCTTTTCGGTAATTCTCTGGCTTCATTCACCCAGGCCCCGGTCAGCTCGAGAGACAATAGCTTCCTGACATCTTTAGGTTGATCTAGCGCCAGAAATATAACCTCGCAGTCAATGCCATGCGCCTCGCCGCGCGTTGGCAATTTTATGTGATGCGTAATCGGTGGCGACCAGTGCATCGGACCCCACACGTTTTCCGGAAACAATTCCTGCCAAGTCTTAATCGTCGTCGTCCGCAACATCGGATATGAATTTCGCACCACGGCGAAACGCGAATACCGAATGCCATCGCGAGGTGAGGGGGGTTGCTTGACGGCGCGCAACATAATTTCAGCTGCGCAGGCGTAACTCTTGCCGCTACCGACCGGCCCCTTGATCCCGCGAACGAAGCTATCATCCTGTAAGAATTTCCAAACTGTCGGCGATTTGCTGAAATCCAGATTTAAGCCCGGCAACTCATCCATCGTCGTCGTCCTCCGTTGGCTCGACATCGATGACTTCCGCGCCGACCAAATTGATGCCGACAACAGACGGCGCATTGTTCTGCTTCTCAGGCTTGTCCAATAATCCACTCGCCTTTGCCAACACCCGCAGCGTCGAGATCTTGTCATGCAATTCAATCTCGACTTCGCTGACCTCACCATCATCCGTCTTCCGCGTCGTCGCCTTGACCTTCTTAATCGCTCGGCAAGCCGCTTCCGATATCTCGCTGGACGCCTTTACCTTCACATTGCCCGCATCGTCCCAAGTCAGAATGTCGGTGATGTTCGTAAACGCCATCGCCATCAGCTCACCGGCGACGGCTTCCTTGCTATGCTCTAGCGTAGGCGAGCGACCTTTGAGACGGTTTTCCAAAGCGCGAACGCCGCCAAATCTCGATGTTGGTGTGACACTGCCCGCCATTACGGTTCCTTCGGGAATAAAAAGAATTTATTGCGCACATCGTGGATCGCGGTTTTCAGCTCGCCATTGACGTCCTCGCAATAGCGCAACGCCTCAGTGGACTGGAACGCAATAAACGTGACCGGCACCAGCGCCGTCAAAAACAGAAATACGACACACAAGCGTCTCACAATCCAAACTCAGAACGGAATTTCGTCATCTAACGGTTCCTGCCGCGCCGGATCCGGTTGATATCCGTTTGCCTTCGCCTGATTGTGCGCATCAATCTGAACCTCGCCCGCTTTATCCAAACCAATCAGCTGGCCCCGGAATTTCTGCAGTACAATTTCCGTCGTATATCGGTCATTACCGCTATTATCCTGCCACTTTCTGGTCGAAATCTCACCCTCCGTATAGACTTTTGACCCTTTACGCAAAAATTTCTCGGCAAAAGCGATCAATCTCTCGTCCCAGATCACCACCCGGTGCCACTCGGTGCGCTCTTTTCGCTCACCACTGTCCCTGTCATTCCACACCTCAGACGTTGCCAGCGATAAATTCGCCACTTTATCCCCGCTTTTCATCGTTTTAACGTCCGGATCTTGGCCTAAATTGCCGACCAATATCACCTTATTCACGCTTCCAGCCATTGATTTTCCTCAGTTTGTTACAGGTTTCTCGCATGCTATGCAGTTTCCGGCTGCATCGAGACGGGTATTTGCGCCACACCATGGGCAGTCGTAAAAATCGGGGAATATTTTTGTGTGATCCCCACCTACGACCCCAGGCCCCACCCCCCCCAAAGGCGCTTTTTTGAGGGTGCCTAGGGGGTGTTCGCGTACATCGTCACCATGATCGCGATCGGCAGGGACCTTGGGCGTCAATTTACTACACCACCGTTTGGTCAATTGACATCATCGACCATCGATCTGTGCAGCTGGCAGAGATCCAACGATCGGTGAGCTGCCTGCCCTCGCCGCCGTCGATCGATCTGCACGTTCGACACTGCAATCTCGATCTCGTCACGTGTCCATCCATCATCGATCAGACGTCTGACCTCTCTTGCTGTACGTTCATCGGTCGCGTCGATCACGATGCCGTCCACTTCTTTGACGACCCTCGCGAACCATCTTGTCATCCCTTCAA
>MDTB01204697.1_pt1 | contig 14994 bp, 11 predicted proteins | sample 811161 | NCBI WGS metagenome assembly MDTB01 (sample SAMN05326650, study PRJNA326480) | marine metagenome | isolation source: seawater | place: Mediterranean Sea | collected 2009
AAATATAAGAGCTTAGATCCTGTTGCAAAAAAATGTATTGATAATAATAGCGGTCATGCTTTCGGAGATTGGGCTGCTCATAAAATAGATACACAAAATGCAAAAATGAAAAAAGTTGTAGCTGGAACAGCTGGACACGAGATTGAAGTGGCGCCCAAGTCAGTTATCAGCAAATATAAGAAAATATTAAAACCAATAGAGAAAGATTGGTTGGCTGAAATGAAAGGCAAAGGCCTTGATGGAGATGGTGTGCTAAAAAGAGCCAGACAAATCATCAAGAAAATTGACGGCTAAAATATTAAAAGATACTTTGAGCCCGCGTTATCTATAGCGGGCTCAATAAATTTCTAGTATAATAATTTCATGGCAGTTAAATCATTAAGCTATATTGGTGTAAATTCAGATAAACTTGAAGATTGGTCTGACTATTCTGAAAAATGTCTAGGAATGCAAAGAATTGACAGAGGCAAAGGATCTCTGTCTTTTAGGATGGACGACCATAAACAAAGATTAGCAATAACTGGGGATACAGGTGATAGTTTAGCGTTTGTCGGTTTTGAGGTTGATAAAAAAGAAGATCTACAAACTTATGCATCCAAACTTGAGTCTAAAAATATTAAAGTAACTTTAGGAAATTCATCTTATTCAGATAAAAGATTTGTCCAAGACTTAATCCATTTTAATGATCCGCAGGGTAATAGAGTCGAATTAGTTCATAATCCGATGAAAGATACCGAACCATTTAAACCATCAAGACCAATATCCGGATTTAAGACTGGAGCTTTAGGAATGGGTCATGTTGTTTTACATGTAAAGGATTTTAATAAAGTAGTTCCATTTTACAGAGACATACTTGGTTTTAAAATTAGTGATTATAGTAATACACCGATCTCATTATGTTTTTTTCACATTAATGGTCGTCACCATAGTTTGGCATTATTTGGTTCAGGAAAGGTTGGATTTCATCATTTTATGGTTGAGTATAATAGTCTTGACGATGTCGGTCAGGGTTATGATTTAGTTCAGTACAAAGATAATGCGATTGCATACACCATGGGTCGTCACACAAACGATTACATGACATCTTTTTATTCTATTACACCTTCAGGATTTTTTGTCGAGAACGGATGGGGTGGGAGAATAATAGATCCAAGTTCATGGAAATCCCATGAAACATTTGAAGGACCAAGTTTTTGGGGACACGAAAGACTCTATTTGCCTGAAGATGAAAGAATGAAGTTTAGAAATAAACGATTAGATACTGCAGCTAAAGGAAAACAAGCACCATTGTTAGTAGATTGTCCTTGGCTTTATTCAAAAATTAAAAATAAAAACTAAAATTATTTTACTCAAAAAATGAAACAATACGATGTAATAATTGTAGGTTTAGGACCAACCGGTGGCACTTTAGCAAATTTATTAGCTTTAAACGGTTTTTCAATTTTAATTTTGGAAAGAGAAAAAAATTTGTATGCATTGCCAAGAGCAGTTCACTTTGATGATGAAATCATGAGGGTTTTTCAAACAATAGGTATTACAAAAAAGTTTTTAAAAAATACTATAATTAATAAAGGCACTAAATTTGTGAATTCTAATGGAAAAGTGTTACTTGATTGGCCCCGTCCAAAGTCAATAACAGAAAATGGATGGTACCCTAGTTATAGATTCCATCAACCTGATTTAGAGAGACATCTACGAAATCGTTTAAAAACATTTAAAAAAGTTAAGCTCATTCAAAATACTGAAGTAACCAAAATCAAGAATAACAAAAAAAAAGTTAATTTATTTTTCAAAAACAAAAAGAAAAAAAAGGTAGAAAAAGTTTGCTCAAAATATGTAATTGGTTGTGATGGTGCACGATCTACTACCAGAGAACAAATGGGTTCCGTTTTAGATAACCTAGGTTTTACTCAAAAGTGGGCTGTAGTAGATTTGATATTAAAGAAAAATAAAAATAAATTACCAGACAGAACAATCCAATACTCAAATTCAGAAAGACCAGCTACATATTGTAGGAATGTTGGCAAAAGGAGACGATGGGAGTTTGCCATTCAGGATAATGAAAATGAAAAAGAAATATTATCTGATAAATATATTTGGAATTTTCTTAAACCTTGGCTTAGACCAAAAGAAGCGCACTTAGAAAGAAAAGCAATTTATATTTTTCAATCAGCAATAGCAAGAAAGTGGAGAAAAGGAAGAATTTTTATAGCTGGTGATGCCGCACACCTTATGCCACCGTTTATGGGGCAGGGAATGTGTGCGGGAATAAGAGACGCATCAAACTTAGCCTGGAAAATTAGTTTGTGTATTAAAAATAAACATGATGAGAAATTTTTGGACACTTATCAAACTGAAAGATTTTCTAACGCAAAAGAATATATTGAGACAACAATGCGAATGGGAGAGTTTGTTAATGCAGTAGGATCTGAAAATATCACTGATAATATTTCTTCTGGGCCAGATGGTACAAAAAGTATGCAATCGATTAAGCCTAAATTAGGAATTGGTCTCGGTAGTAATAAAGATAAAAATAGAGGTAAAATTTTTCCACAACTCAAAATGAAAAATGGAAAAACTTTAGATGAAAAATTTTCAAAATCACCTTTGCTACTTACATCATCAAAATTAGAAAAAAAAATTTCCTTAAATAAAATCCAGTCAATTACTGATAAGGATATCAAGGGACTTAGCAGTTTATTAAAAACTTATAAAGCAAAAGCAATTATTGTTCGACCAGATAGGTTTATCCTTAAAACATGCAAGTCACAAAACGACTTTAATCGAATAAATTATTTGCCTCTTTGACTTTTGCTTCATTATCGGGTGCAATTTTTCCATCAGGCATAAGCATTGAATTTTCAAAACCTACTCTAATTTTTCCACCAAGTTTAATTGCCATTTGAAGACAAGAAATCTCTTCTTTGTCGAAGGCACAAACAGCCCAGTCAGCTTTTATTTTATTAACTTTTAGCTTTTCAACAAATGAATTTATTTTTTCAGGGTTACTAATTTTTCCTGAATAATGACCTATTACAAACATACACCAAGTACCTTCTTTAGAAATTTCTGATTTATTCAAAAGATCCTCTAATAAATCAATATCATTTGGCTCGTAACATATATGTTGAATTTTTGTTCCTGACTCTGTTAGGTGTTTATAAAGTTTAATATCTTCTGAACCCGGTTTGTTTGTGGGTATCATTTCTTTAATACCTATGGATATACCCGGAGGCATAACATCATATGCAAGCTTCCGCATTTGATCAGGAGAATATCTTCCAACAGCTTCGGTTGTTATTTGTAAGTGCATTTTAGGAACTTTCAAATTAAGTTCTTTTAATGCTTCTTTGCTCAGACCTGAATCTAAGACATGCACACCTTTTTTATCTCTTGTATGAAAATGAATAGCCCCAGCACCTGCTTGAAAACATGCTTTTCCAGTATTTACTATCTCAGCAATTGTAATTGGGACTTTAGGGTGATCTTTTTTCATAGGTCTTGCTCCATTAGGAGCAACCATTAAACTAGGCAGAGCATTTGGTTTATAAAATTTCACTTTTTTTTTTAAAATTGAAAGATTAACTATTTTAGCTTAAATACTGATATTATTAAAAAAAATAGAAAGGGCAAGTGGCGGAATTGGTATACGCGCTAGTCTTAGGAACTAGTGCCGCAAGGCTTAAGAGTTCGAGTCTCTTCTTGCCCACCATATTATGAAAGTTCGAGTTAACTCAAAAAAAGGTTTGAAAACGACTTTATCAGTTTTAGTTGATAAAAAAACCATACAAACAAAACTAGATAAAAAACTTCATGAACTTCAGCACAAGGTTCATTTAAAAGGATTTAGACCTGGCAAAGTGCCCCCAAATGTAATTAAAAATCAATTTGGTAAAGCCATTTATGGAGAAGTAATTGACAGTATTTTAAAAGAGTCATCGGCAAAAGCTATACAGGACAATAAATTAAAAGTAGCAGGCCAACCCAAGATTGATTTAAAAACTTTTGGAGAAGGAAAAGATTTAGACTACACCATTGAGTTAGAGACGTTACCGGAAATTAAATTAAAACCATTGGAGAGCTTTAAGATAACAGATTATGAGATTTCTATTGATCAAAATACAATAGATAAAAGAATTGATGAAATCGCAAAAGGTCAACAAAATTTTGTTGAAAAAAAAGAAAACGAAAAATCTGAAAATGGTGACATGGTAGTTTTTGATTATAAAGCAAAATCTGATGGAAAGGATTTTGAGGGAAATGAGGGTAAAAATATTCAAATCATTTTAGGAAGAGATCTTTTCATTAAAGGCTTTGATGAAAAACTTTTAGGTGTTAAGAAAAACCAAAATAAATTAGTAGAGGTAACTTTGCCACAAAATTTTCCAAAAAAAGAATTAGCAAATAAAATAGCAAATTTCGATTGTAAAATAATAGATTTAAAAAAACCTACTGAAGTCAAAGTTAACGAAGAATTCGCAAAAAAATTAGGAGCTAAAAGTGTTGACGATCTAAAAAATTTAGTAAAAAAACAAATAACAAATGAATATAAAAGTGGTTTAGCAGCTATTACAAAAACGAATATATTGGAGCAAATTGAAAAATCTCATTCTTTAGACCTGCCTCCAAATTTAATTGAACAAGAAACAAAGTTAATTTCACAAAGTCAAAAAAAAGAAGATATTGAAAAAAATAAGACACAAAATCTTAATTTAGCAAAATCTAGAATAAAAACTGGATTAATTTTAAATGAAATTGCTGAAAAAAATAATTTAAAAATAGAAGAAAGTGAAATAAAAAATGAAATTGAAAAACAAATAAAAAGTATGCCTGGTCAAGAAAAAATGGTAATGGAATATTATCAAAAAAATCCTAGTGCTGTTTCAAGCTTGAGAGGAGCACTGTACGAGGAAAAGATAATTGAACTAATCAAAAATAAAATGAAATTGAATATAAAAAAAGTAACATTGAAGGAAGCTGAAGAAATACTAAAAAATTTCTCCCAAAAATCTAAAATACCAACCAATAATAGTGAGTCAAAAAACAAGAAAAAATCTAAAATTAAAAAGAAAAAATAAAAAAAATTAGCAAAAAGTCTATTTAAACTGTATAAGCGTTACTACTATGATTCGTAAAATTGAAGAACAATTAAACAATTTGGTTCCTATGGTTGTTGAACAAACAACTAAAGGTGAAAGAGCTTATGATATTTACTCGAGGCTTTTAAAGGAGAGAATTGTTTTTTTAGTTGGTGGCGTAAATGATACAGTAGCATCATTAGTTACTGCTCAACTTTTATTTTTAGAGTCAGAAAATCCTAAAAAAGAAATTTTCTTTTATATAAACAGTCCAGGAGGCTTAGTAACATCAGGCTTAGGCATATATGATACAATGCAGTATATCAGATCGCCAGTTTCTACACTTTGTATAGGGCAAGCTTCCTCTATGGGGTCTTTTTTATTAGCCGCAGGAGAAAAAGGGAAAAGATTTTCTTTACCAAATTCAAGAATAATGGTTCACCAACCATCAGCCGGTTTTCAGGGACAGGCTACTGATATACAAATTCATGCAAAAGAAATCTTATCTTTGAAAGAAAGGTTGAATAAAATTTACTCTAAACATACCGGAAAGTCAGTTAAGGAAATTTCACAGGCACTGGAGAGAGATAATTTTATGACTCCAGAAGATGCAAAAAATTTTGGTTTAATCGACTCTGTAGTTGAAAAAAGGAAATAATACACAATATATAGGTTTATATTCAACTTCCACTTGCCTTAAATTCCACTAACATTTAAAATTAACTCTTGATTCGTTATGTCAGAAAAAAATAATAAAAATATTCTATATTGTTCATTTTGTGGAAAAAGTCAGCACGAAGTTAAAAAACTCATAGCTGGACCTACAGTTTTTATTTGTGATGAGTGCGTTGAACTTTGTATGGATATTATAAAAGAGGAAAATAAAAGCTCTTTAATAAAACATCAAGAAGGAGTACCCACACCAAGAGAAATTTGTAAAATTTTAGATGATTATGTCATTGGACAAACTTATGCGAAAGAAGTTTTGTCTGTTGCAGTACACAATCACTATAAAAGATTAAATCACGAGACAAAAAATAATAAAGACGTAGAATTATCTAAGTCAAATATTTTACTTGTAGGACCCACAGGATGTGGAAAGACATTATTAGCGCAAACTTTAGCAAGAATTTTAGACGTACCTTTTACAATGGCAGATGCAACCACATTGACAGAGGCGGGTTATGTTGGAGAAGATGTTGAAAACATAATTCTTAAACTTTTACAAGCGGCGGATTACAATGTTGAAAAAGCTCAAAAAGGCATAGTTTATATTGATGAAGTTGATAAAATTAGCAGAAAGTCAGAGAATCCATCAATAACAAGAGATGTATCGGGAGAAGGTGTTCAACAGGCATTACTTAAAATTATGGAAGGAACAATTGCAAGCGTTCCACCTCAAGGCGGAAGAAAGCACCCACAGCAAGAATTTTTACAAGTAGATACGACTAATATTTTATTTATTTGTGGCGGTGCTTTTGCTGGCTTAGATAGAGTTATTGAGAGTAGAGGCAAAGGTACATCAATTGGTTTTGGTGCTAAAGTAAAAAGCAATGAGGATAAAAAAATATCAGAAATAATCCAAAAGCTAGAGCCGGAAGATTTAATTAAATATGGTTTGATCCCAGAATTTGTTGGAAGAATGCCAATTGTAGCAACTTTAAAAGAATTAGATGAAAAATCTCTAATAAAAATTCTAAAAGAGCCAAAAAATTCACTATTAAAACAATACAAAAGACTTTTCGAATTTGAAGATGTTAATCTAGAATTTAGAGAAGATGCACTTGAAGAAATTGCAAAAAAAGCAATTAACAAGAAAACGGGAGCAAGGGGTCTTAGATCAATTTTAGAATCTATTCTTCTTAAGACAATGTTTTCATTGCCGGATTTAGAAAATGTTGAGTCGGTTACAGTTGACAAAAATGTCGCAAAGGGCAAAACGGAGCCTATTATGACATACTCAAAAGGCAGTAAATCCACATCTGTTGCATAAGATTTAACTTGAAATAATTGAATTTAGTATCCATATTAGTTGGATATATGACTACCGAAAATCTTAAACCTTTATTACCATTAAGAGATATAGTTATTTTTCCATCAACAGTGATACCCCTTTTTGTAGGAAGAAAAAAATCTATCAAAGCCCTAGAAGAAGTAATGAAAACAGACAAGTCAATAGTTTTAGTTGCTCAAAAGAATTCCGAAGTAGATGACCCTAAAGAAGGAGATATTTACTCTTTTGGTTGTTTAAGTAAAATTTTACAGCTACTTAAACTTCCAGATGGTACAGTAAAAGTATTAGTGGAGGGTGTAGAAAGAGTGAAAATTAAATCAATAAAAAAAGAGGAAAAAAAGTACTTAAATTGCGAGATCCAAATAGTTTCATCTACTGAAGACAACCAATCAAGCAAAAATTTGGCATCAAATTTAATTAAAAAATTCGAAAAACTTACTAATTTGAGCAAGAAAGACATGGTAGATTTTTCAAAAAACTTGAAAACTCTAACTAAAACTTCAAATGTTGCTGATCACATTGCCTCAAATTTAAATATACAATTATTTGAAAAACAACAATTACTCGAAATTACTGATTTGACTAGAAGATTAGAGAAAATTTATGAAATTATAGAAAAAGAAACTAGCGTAATTACAATGGAGAAAAAAATCAGGGGTAGAGTAAAAAATCAGATGGAAAAGACTCAAAGAGAGTACTATTTAAATGAACAATTAAAGGCTATTCAAAAAGAACTTGGGGAAATCGAAGAAGGTAAGGATGAAGTTTCAAACTTAAGTAGCTTAATAATGAAAGCCAAAATGAGCAAAGAGGCCCAATCAAAATGCATGTCTGAATTAAAGAAGCTTAAATCAATGAGCCCTATGTCTGCCGAAGCTACAGTTGTAAGAAACTATCTTGATTGGATGATAGATCTTCCATGGGCAAATAAAAGCAAAACTATTAAAGATTTAAACTCAGCTCAAAAAATTTTAGATGAAGATCATTATGGACTTGAAAAAGTTAAAGAGAGAATTATAGAATTTTTGGCTGTCCAGAAAAGAATAGAAAAATTAAAAGGACCGATACTTTGTTTAGTTGGTCCACCAGGTGTTGGTAAAACATCGTTGGGTAAATCTATTGCGCGAGCAACTGGAAGAAAGTTTGTAAGAATTTCTCTTGGAGGTATAAGAGATGAAGCAGAAATAAGAGGTCATAGAAGAACTTATATTGGATCTTTACCTGGAAAAATAATTCAGATGATGAAAAAAGCTGGAACTAAAAACCCTTTATTTTTATTAGATGAAATTGACAAAGTTGGTAGTGATTATAGAGGAGACCCTTCTTCTGCTTTACTTGAGGCTTTAGATCCTGAACAAAATAAACAGTTTAATGATCATTATTTAGAAGTTGATTATGATTTATCTGACGTAATGTTTGTAACTACTGCAAACACATTAAATATTTTACCTCCTTTATTAGATAGAATGGAAATTATTAGAATACCTGGTTATACGGAAGATGAAAAAATGAATATTGCAGAAAAATACTTAATACCTAAACAAAGTAAGGATAATGGATTAAAAACTGATGAGTGGAAAATTTCACAACCAGTAATAAAAAAAATTATTAGAGACTACACCAGAGAGTCTGGAGTAAGAAATCTTGAAAGGGAAATCTCAAAAATTGCAAGAAAAATGGTTAAAAAAATAGACTCAAGCGAAAAAGTTAATCAAGAATTAATCGAAGCAGATATAAATAGTTATTTAGGTGTAAAAAAATATAATTTTGGTGAAATTGAGAGTGAAAATAAGGTTGGAGTTGCCACTGGACTAGCATGGACTGAAGTAGGTGGAGAAATTTTAAAAATAGAATCTGTAAATATGCCTGGTAAAGGAAAAATGCAAATAACAGGTAAACTTGGAGAGGTTATGCAAGAGTCAGTCAAAGCAGCAAAATCATATGTTAGATCAAAATCATTAGAATTTGGCATTTTACCCCCGCTTTTTGAAAAAAAGGATTTTCATATACATGTTCCGGAAGGAGCAACGCCTAAAGATGGACCTTCAGCTGGTATAGCTATTGTTACATCAATTATTTCTTCCATCACGGGAATTCCAATAGATAAGCATATTGCAATGACCGGAGAGGTAACGTTAAGAGGTAATGTATTACAAATTGGTGGTCTTAAAGAAAAACTGTTAGCTGCTCATAGAGCTGGAATAAAAAAAGTTTTAATTCCTGCTGACAATGAAAAAGATTTAGTTGAAATACCAAAAACTATCATAAAAAATATTGAAATTGTCAGTGTCAAAACTGTAGATGAGGTGTTGAAGCACGCCCTAACAAAAGAACTTAAGCCTATTAAATGGGCTGAAATAGATCAAGCTTCAAGTAAAAATAAAGAAAAATCAGAAGTTACAAGCGCTCATTAGTAGTTTTGTATCATTAAACCAACACATTCAGATTGATAATAAAATTATGAAAAAAATAGTCATTACTGGAGGGATTGGTTACATTGGAACTGAACTTTGTAAAATTTATTCTGGAGAGAGTTGGAATAACAAAATAACAGTAATCGACAATCGTTTTATTTCAGAAAGAGTTAACCAATTAAGAGATTGGAACATGAACTTCGTTCATGCAGATATAAGAAATTCAGATTTAGTTAGAGAATATTTAAAAGATGCAGATGTTGTTCATCATTTAGCTGGTATAACAGATGTTGCTAGAACCAAACAGGAATCAAGCGAAGAAAAAGATAAAGAATTGAATGAAATTGCTGAAAAAGGTACACACGTAGTTTTATCTGAAACACCTGAAGACTGTAAAATTATATTTCCTTCAACACATGTTGTTTTCGAGGGTAAAGAAGATTTAATAAATGATATAGATGAAAATTTTGAAAAATTACCTATCTTATCTTACGGAAAAGGAAAAGACAGAAATGAAGAGCAAATTAAAAAAGCAGGTAAAAAATATATAATTTTAAGACTAGCTTCCGTTTATGGGTATTCAACAGACACTATGCGAATTAATATAATGCCAAATTTATTTTCAAAAATAGCTTCACAAAATGGGACAATAAAACTCTTTGGTGGTGGAAAGCAATTAAAAAGTTTAGCTCCACTAATAGATGTAGCAAGATGCTTTAAATTTATGGAAGAAAAAAATGAAATTTGTAATGAAACTTTCCACGTTTCAAAAGACAATGTGACAGTAGAAGAAGTAGCAAATTTATGTAAGAAATTTAATTCTAAAGTTAAGATAATCAAAACAAATGATAAAGTACCAAATCCTGGGTATTCATTGTCTAATAAAAAACTTTTAAGTACTGGATTTAAATTTCTTTATGGTTTGGATGAAAGCATAAAAGAAATGATAGAAAAGTGGTCAAATAAAAAATTAGTCAAAGATTTAGAATATGTAAAAGTAGGTGAAAATGAATATGCTGATCAAAGAGGTAAAATAGCAAATTATGAACTCACCGAACCAATAAATCTTATTGGTTTAATAGATTCAAAAAAAGGTACTATGCGAGCAAATCATTATCACCCACAACAGGAACAGAAATGTTTATTTACTAAAGGTCAAATTATTGAAGTTTTTCAGGATTTGTTAAATCCAAATTCACCAAAAATAACCCAAGTTGTTAATGAAGGCCAACTTTCAATTATAAAACCCAATGTGGCTCATACTATGGTTTTTACCAAAGATACAATTTTCTTAAATTTAGTAAGGGGAGAAAGAGAGCACGAAAATTATGGAGTAACACACACAATAAAAAAAAATATTGTAAGTGAAAAAGAAAAAAAAATACTACTAAGTTCATATAAATTTGATTGTAGATCGTGTGGAAAAACAAACCTAAAAAGAGTTATTTCTTTAGGTTTTCAGCCACTCGCAAACAACTTACTTAAAAGCAAAAGCGAAGAATGTGAGTCATATCCTTTAGAGTTAAATTATTGCCCTAATTGCCATAACTGCCAACTCTCGGTTTCTGTTGATCCAAAAAAAATGTTCTCGAATTATTTATACCTATCATCAGTTTCTGATACTTTTAAAAAGCATTTTATTGAGGCTGCTAACAAATATATAAAAGATTTCAAGCTTTCTGCAAAAAAATCATACATAATTGATATTGGAAGTAATGACGGTGTTGCTCTAAAGCCCTTTAGAGACAAGGGATTTAAAAACATTCTAGGAGTTGAACCAGCTAAAAATCTTGCAAAATTAGCTAATAAAAATAAAATCAAAACTATTAATTGCTTCTTGGAAGAAAAAAATTTAAAAAAAATTAAAAAAAATGCTGACATTATTTTAGCATCTAATGTATTTGCCCATTCTGATAAGTTAAAAGAAATGGCTAAATGCATGTTGAAGTTATTAAAAGAAAAAGGCACTTTAATTATAGAGGTTCAATATCTCCTTAATACTCTTAAAGACTTAACTTTTGATAATATATACCACGAACATTATAACTATTGGTCACTTACATCTTTATTAAACTTTTTTAATCAATTTGATGCGCGAATAGTTAAAGCTGAAAAGATCAATACACATGGTGGGTCTTTAAGAGTCTATATTAAAAAAGATAAAAATTCAAAAATTGATAGTAGTGTCAAATCTTTGCTTGCAGAAGAGGATAAATTTGGCCTTAAAAGTTTTTCAACATATAAAAAATTTGCAGAAAAAATTTATATAATTCAGGAAAATGTTAAAAAAAATATTAAAAATTTAAAATCAAATGGAAAAAAACTTATTGGATATGGATCTCCTGCAAAAGCAACAACTGCATTAAATTTTTTTGGAGTTTCTTCGGAAATAGAGTTTATCGTTGAGGACAACAAACTTAAACATGGTAAATTTGTTCCTGGAGTCAATATACCCATTGTAAGCAAAGAAAAGATTGAAGATAAAAATAATACAATTCTTGTGTTAGCTTGGAATTTTTATGAAGATATAAAAAAAAATAATGCTAAACTTTCAGATAATTTTGTAAGTATTAAAGATTTAGAAAAGTAGATTATTTTTTTAAAAATTTTTCTGCTTCTAAAATAATTTTTTCAGTTTCTTTTGGAACTCTTTTTAAATCCGATTCTTTATTTTCAACTTCATGAACTAATTGTAATGGTTTTTCTAATTTATTCAAAATTGTTTCACTCTTTTTTTTATACAATAAAGTATCTACAGCTTTGATAATTTCATTTATTTCGTATTCATTATTCATTTATCAAATTATGTTTGAAATTTTTTTAAACAAATCAAGACTCTCTGGATTAGATAAAGATTGTAAATTTTCAATTTTTTCACCATGAATTGCTTTTTTTACAGCTAATTCTACAATTTTTCCACTTTTTGTTCTTGGTATTTCATTTACTTGAATAATTTTATAAGGAACATGTTTCGGAGAACAGTTATTTTTTATCTCTTTTTTAATAAAATCTATATCACGAGTATCAAGTTTCATATTTTTTTTTAATACTACAAATAGAATTATTTTAGTATCATTTTCTATTTGCTTGCCAACTACTACACTTTCAATAACAAAATCAATATTTTCGACTTGTCTATATATTTCCGCGGTTCCAATTCTAACTCCACCTGGATTTAAAGTTGAATCAGATCTACCATGAATAATAAATCCATTATTTATTGTCTTTTGAATAAAATCCCCATGATGCCAAATATTTTTAAATTTTGAAAAGTAAGCTTTTTTATATTTTTTATCACCAACATCATTCCAAAATTTAATTGGCATTGTTGGAAAAGGTTTTTTTACAACTAACTCACCTTTTTTATTTTGACTTATTTTTTTTCCTAAATTATCAAATACATCTATATCAATACCCAAACTTTCTCCTTGTATTTCACCCGCATAAACGTTGGAAAAAATATTGCCTAATACTAAACATCCGACTACATCAGTACCTCCACTAATTGATGCAAGATGAACATTTTTTTTAATATTTTTGTAAACATATTTAAAACTTTCTTCTACTAAAGGTGAACCAGTGGAAGTAATAATTTTAAGTTTTGATAAATTTAAATGATTAAATTTTAAATTTTCTTTTTTTAAAAAATCAATATATTTAGCACTAACACCAAACAAATTAATTTTCTCTCTTGAACAAAAATTTAATAAAATATCTTTATGTGGGTATGTAGGAGAACCATCATACAAATATAAAGACGCACCAGATGATAATCCACCGACCAACCAGTTCCACATCATCCATCCAGTAGTTGTATAATAAAAAATTTTATCATTGTTAGATATGTTACAATGTAAAGAGAATTCTTTGTTGTGTTCAATAAGAACATTTCCTGCACCATGGGTAATACATTTAGGAGTACCTGTTGTTCCACTAGAATATAAAATGTAAAGCGGATGATTAAAATTAAATTTTTTAAATGTTAATAAGGCTTTAGATTCATTAAGTACAGAATTAAATTTTATATATTTATTGTCAATTTTTGTTTCAAATTTACGATTATAAGAAAAAATAATTATTTTTTTTATTGATTTTATTTTTTTTAAAATTTTCGGTATTTTTTCTAAAATATCAATTTTCTTACCGTTATAAAAATAACAATCAGAAGTAATTAAAATTTTTGGTTTTATTTGTTTGAAACGATCAACAACTCCCTCAACTCCAAAATCAGGCGAACATGATGACCAAATTAAACCATTTTTAGATGTAGCTAAAAATGAAATTACTGACTCAATAGAATTAGGAACATATGCTGCTACTCTATCTTTTTCTTTTAAATTTAATTTTTTTAAATAATGTGAAAACTTACAAACATTTTCATTTAATTTTTTCCATGTAATTTTTTTTTCGGTTCCATTTTCAGAGAGGAATTTAATTGCAATTTCATTATTTTTTTTTGGCAACAGATTTTCTGCATAATTTAATTTTGAATCTGGAAAAAAATTATTTTTAAAAAAAACTTTATTTTTTTTTATTATTTTTTTTCCTTTATAACCTTTTATTTTTGTAAAGTTCCATACCTCTGTCCAAAAAGTTTCAGAATTATTTACTGACCACTTCCAAAGATTTTTAAAATTTCTATTGTATTTATAAAGAGTCTTTTTATCTAAATACTTACAAAAACTTTCAAGTTTTGAATTTTTCTTAATTTCCTCATTAGGAGACCATAATGAAGATTGATTTACTTTCATTATATTTATCTAAAAAAATCTAAAATAAGAATTTTGAATATTTCAAGAGATTCAAAAAAAATGATCTATATATGGCTCAAGTAATGGAAATTTTCTTGAAAGCCTACTTCTTTCAAAATTTAAAATACCAACTAAAAAAATTGATATTATTGTGAATACAATAATGTAGTTAAGAAAGCCAAAAGAAGGTTTGTCAATATTTCGAGATACAGTTACCTTTTTAGATTTACTTTTTTTAGATATTTTTACTTCTTTTTTCGTCAAACCCTTTTCCACGGCATAATTCTGTACAGATGTACCCCATTTTTGTTGCATATATTCCTTAGAGTAAGGAACAGGAGATTTCCTTTTAGTAAACTTTTTCACTGGTACAGATTTAGTAGCTGACGGCAACGTTTTCTTTGCCATACTTGAACTTTTTAAAGGATACTGAGTCCATTTATTTCCACACGAACTACATTGTACTAGTCTCCCGACAGCTGTTATTGCAGCATCAGGCACATTAAATTTTTTATCGCATGATTTACACTGTATAATCATAGTTTTAGATGATACATTTAATATGAGGTAATTTACATAATTATCTTTTTAGTTTTTACATTGTAAATTTAATATTGTATATGTCTGATCTGCTTATTTGGGGCGGTTAGCTCAGTTGGTAGAGCATCTCGTTTACACCGAGAGGGTCATAGGTTCGAGTCCTTTACCGCCCACCAGTGGGGGTGTAGCTCAGTTTG
>MDTB01007318.1_pt1 | contig 14992 bp, 12 predicted proteins | sample 811161 | NCBI WGS metagenome assembly MDTB01 (sample SAMN05326650, study PRJNA326480) | marine metagenome | isolation source: seawater | place: Mediterranean Sea | collected 2009
ATAGCTTCTTCTCCTTATCCTGCAGTATTACATCCAACAACGTGGGTGTTCTGTATCAATGGTAACTGGCAGTCTCCTCTATGCTCATCAAGTTTTGATGGGGGGTTGACTTGGACGCAGCAAGTTCCGGGTGCTCCACCTAATTGTAACAGTGGAGGATTAACTGGTCATATGGTAGGGGCCAATGATGGGAACTTCTACAGAGGTAATCCTAGTTGTGATGGGGAAGGTTATTCTATTTACAAATCTACAGATGGTGGTTTGACTTGGTCTGAACATGTTCTACCAACAGATGTTACTGGCACAGCAGATACTTGGAACGCCGAAGAGGCACAGGTTTACCCTGACGAAGAAAACAATATACATGCAATGTGGATGGGTATTGATGATTTACCGTATTACTCGTATTCCTTAGATCAAGGAGATTCTTGGAGTGAACCGTTGATGATCGCCCCTCCGGGATTGAATGGTACGGGTTTCCCTGCAGTAGCAGCAGGAGATAGTGGCCGTGTTGCCTTTGCATATCTAGGAGATACTGGAGGAGATACATGGAATGGTTATATTTCAGTTATGACGGATTCTTTCAGTGATATGCCATTAATAACTACTATCCAAGTGAATGACTTTGGCGACCCGTTGAGCCTGGAAGAAGAATGTGGATACAATAGATGTGGAGGGTTTGGAGATTTCATAGATATTCTTGTAGATAGTCATGGAAGGGCTTGGTTTGGTCTTTCTCATAATATTGGGAATAATATACAAGATGAAGGAATCTATGGAACTATGACGATGGGACCAAGTCTCCGAGGACCAGTGGTACCACTGAACGTATTACCAGAAGGCGGGCCTCAAACATTGGCTTGATTCAGAATCCGTTTGACCAGATATCAATTCCTTGGAGAATGAAACCACCTGCAAATATCAACATTGCAATACCACAAAGAGCTAATGCAAATTTATAAGTTTTGGCGGAGATATTGCCGCGACTTTTATCGAATAAATATGCAATAAAGGTCTTCACCAAAATTATTGAGATTAAGAAAGATACTGCATATGCAATAGGTGCCAAAGGTTCTTTTTCAGCAGCAGATGCCATCAGAGGACCTCCTATCAAAAACCAAAAAACATAGACATTGGGGTTCAACAAATTAGTCAATAGGCCTCTTTGAAAGGCCCCCTTCGTATCAGTAATTAATTCATCACCAATTGGCGGTTCTATAGAAAAGCAGTCTATCCCCATTTTTATTAAAAATAGTCCTCCAATTATTGAGATTATAAATAATGCAAGGGGTTGTGTAGCGAACCATGTCGCAGCAAATAAGCTAATTATTACTAAGGGACCGTCTGTAAAAATTGGTGCTGCTGCCGTCCAAGCACCTGCCCTAAGGCCACCGGAAAGTGTCTCCTTGATGACCATGGTAAGAAGGGGGCCCGGCTTTATTCCTTCAACCAAGCCCAAGGTAATACCGGCTAAAGTCAGCCCTAGAATAAGATCGATTTCCATATTATCATCTTCTAGATGCTAGTTTCGCAAGTAGATTTAATATTTCGATATATAACCATATCAGTGTTATCATTAATCCGAAAGCGGCTCTCCATTCTAATTGTTTAGGAGCACCTCTTTTGACTCCTTTTTCAATGAAATCAAAATCTGCAACTAAACAAAGAGCGCCTATTCCAATAACAAATAGAGAGAAAGCAATTCCTACGGGGCCATTTCCATGAATTAAAGGTATATCAAATCCTAAAAACATACCAACAAAAGAGGCGATATATATGATTGCTATAGCGCCTAAAGAAGAATACACTGCTATAGCAAGGTTTCTGTCCCATGAAATTAAACGTGCCCGGTATAGCATCAACATTGAGCCTAAGATTGAGAAAGTTAGCACTGCTGCAATTATACCCAAACCCGGAAACTCTACTGCATTTTCTATGAAATATGTGAAACCGCCCAATGCAAGGCCCTCAAATCCAGCATAAGCACATATCAAAATAGGGTTCATAGATTTAGAAAAAATTACAATCATTGCAGTAATAAAACCGCCTAAAAATCCTATAATTGCAAGCCCGGGCGCGAAGGCATAGGTTGCTATGGCCAAAGTTGTAGTGATTATCAGAAGTATTCCGGTTTTTTCTGCGGTCCCCTCCATAGTCATCAAATTAGAGTTCTCATCCCACCAAGATGCTTCTTGATAGTTCGACTTATCGAAAGTTGAGTCTGATAGGGTGGGGTTCCTTGAACGGTACATTGTAACGTCTCAAAGGGTAGACATACTCAAATCTTGGCACTGAAATTACTAGTTTAGAAGTTCTTTCAAGTGCAATCCTGTATAGCTGCCCTTAACTTTAGTAATCTTTTCAGGTGGACCTTCTGCTACTATAAGTCCACCCAATTCTCCTCCTTCTGGCCCGAGATCAATCACCCAATCTGCGCATTTAACCACATCTAAATGGTGTTCAATTACAATTACGGTATGTCCATTTCTTCGAAGACGTAACATTACCTCTGTTAGTTGGTGTACATCAAACATAGAAAGTCCAGTTGTAGGTTCATCAAGGATGTAAACTGTGTGACTTCTGGTAGGTCTATGTAATTCCGATGCTAATTTTACCCGTTGCGCTTCTCCGCCCGATAGAGTGGTTGCAGGTTGGCCAAGTCGTATGTAACCCAGCCCTACATCTTTCAGAGTTGTGAGAATACGACTTAATGACTTTTGATTTTGGAAAAATACAACTGCCTCATCAACAGACATATCTAGAACTTCTTGGATGTTTTTTCCTTTCCATTCAACTTCCAAAGTTTCTCTAGTGTATCTTTTTCCTTTGCAGACATCACATGTGACCCATACATCAGGTAGAAAATTCATTTCTAGTTTTATAGATCCTGCGCCTTTGCAAGATTCACATCTTCCCCCTTTAACATTGAAAGAAAATTGTCCTGGTTGGTAACCTCGTTCTTTAGAAATTACAGTCGCTGCAAATAGATTTCTGATATGTCCAAATGCCCCGGTATATGTCGCTGCGTTTGAACGAGGTGTTCTACCTATAGGAGATTGATCTATGACAATGGTTTTGTCTACAGCTTCGAAGCCTTCCATCTTATCATGTCGTCCAGGAGAAGTATCGCTACCGTGTATTTCACGTAATAATGCAGGGGCTAATGTTGATGCTACTAAGGAAGATTTACCTGAGCCGGAGACACCGGTAATGGCAACTACACAACCTAAAGGAATTGATACATTTATGTTTTGCAGATTATTTTCTCTCGCGCCTATAATATGAATCCATTTTCCATCTTCTGGTGTTTTCCTATCAGTAGGAATAGGGATATTTTCTTTACCTGAAAGATACGCCCCCGTAATACTGTCATCATTAGAAAGTAATTCACCTAACTCTCCACTAACCAGCACCTTCCCTCCTTCTTTACCCGCACCCGGACCTATGTCAACAAGCCAGTCAGCCTGCCTCAGAGTTGCTTCATCGTGTTCAACTACAAGCAAGGTATTCCCTAATTCAGTTAGTTCTCTTAGGGTTTCCAAAAGACGGTCGTTATCTCTAGGATGTAAGCCAATACTTGGTTCGTCAAGAACATACATCACTCCTGTCAATCTTGTACCAATTTGAGTAGCTAATCTAATCCTTTGAGATTCTCCTCCAGAAAGCGTGCTTGCTCGTCTATCTAACGTAAGATAATCCAATCCAACTAGTGCAAGGAATCTTAATCTAGCTTCGATTTCTTTGATTATTTCGGTACCGATAAAAATCGACCTTTCAGACAATTGTGATGTTTTAGAAATAATCTCAGTGTTTGGTTTATCTCTACCTAATTTTTCCCATGTTTGGTCGAGTTCACCTGCTCTCCAATACTGTACAACAGCTAACGCTTCTAAGACACTACAAGAGGAAATGGCAGGCAAAGATATTCCTCCTACTATCACTTTACTAACTGCATCATTCAATTTTTGGCCTTTGCAATCTGGGCATGGTTCGTCGTTCATGTATGAGGCCATTCTAGACCTTGTTCTATCTGAAGAGGTTTCATTGTAAGTTCTACGAATTCGGCTAAATACACCCTCCCATGGCCTTAGCATCTGGTATGAAGAGCCTTTCTCAGAAGTAAATTCAAAAGATATTGCTGTGCCTCCAGAGCCATGAAGAAGAATGTCTTGCTCATCATCATTAAGACTTCCAAATTCTAAATTCGTAGGGATTCCATAGTGCTCACAAACCTGCCTCATTTGACTCTTATACCAACCAGACATCATAGAAGATCTAAATGGTCTAATACAGCCATCTTCAACAGAAGCTGTTCTATCAATTACTAGGTCTGGGGAAAACTCTCTTTTCACACCTAGTCCTTGACAATTTGGACAAGCCCCGAGTGGGTTATTGAAAGAAAATACTCTAGGAGACATTTCTGGTAGGAATGCCCCGTGTTCTGGGCATGCAAACTCTTCGGAATAAGGGATTATTTGCCCTTTTTCAGTTTTTTCTGCCTCTTCGTTACGAATACTCGCTTTATTTTTCTTCAGGCTTTCGATAGCTATGGTCCCTCCGCCAAGGCGCAGCCCTGCTTCAATTGCTTCAGTTAATCTCTGTCTGTTTGCTCTGTTCAATTTCAATCTATCAATTCTGACATCGATATCATGCCTGAGATTCTTTTCTAAATCTGGAGGTTGTTCGAAATTTGCCTCTCGGCCATTTATTTTACCTTCCAAATACCCTTGTTCAATTAATCCTTTGAATAAATCTACATGTGTTCCCTTTCTGTTTCGAATTGTGGGGCTCCAAATAGCTATGGCATGTTCTTCGAAACGCCACATTATATCATCTACAATTTCTTGAACTGTTCTTCTGGCGACTTCCCTTCCACATTCCGGGCAATGAGGGACCCCTACTCTCGCCCAAAGTAATCTCATGTAATCCATAATTTCAGTAACAGTGGCGACCGTTGACCTTGGATTATGACTGCCTTGTTTCTGATCAATACTTATTGCGGGGGAGAGGCCTTCTATAGAATCACAATCTGGCTTCTTCATTTGACCTAAAAATTGACGAGCATATGAGCTAAGGCTTTCTACATACCTTCTTTGTCCCTCAGCATATAGAGTATCGAATGCTAAACTTGACTTTCCTGAACCTGAAACTCCAGAAATAACTACAAATTTACCTCTCGGTATTTCTACATCAATGTCTTGTAGATTGTGAGTTCTTGCTCCTTTAACTTCTATCCAACCTTGATCGATAGATGTTTTTTTATTTTTACGAGCCATTAGCGCCCCCCCTAACTATACTCAACGGAATGTTGGCCGCTATTGAAGAAATGTATTCTTTTTTCTATCAATTAAACCAAAATGCGTCAATTATATCGCCTATTTCTGCATCTGTATTCGGAGGCAGTAATGTCACTCCATTATGTGCAACCATACTATGTATGTTCCCACTTCCTTGGTGAGTATGCGTTGATGCCTGAAGTCCATCTTTTTCACTAACTATTCTAATTCGGCGCAAACAAAGTTTGTTTTCTGCTCCTCTAACACTGTTTTTCATTTTCACCCTAACTTTTCTTCCCAAATTAGGGGGCGCTGTTTCTTCGATGCGGTAAGTGGCAGAGAACCATGGACAAACCAACATCAAGAATACTAAATGGCTGCTGACAGGATTTCCAGGTAGGCCAAATAGTGGCTTGTTTTTCCATTTTCCAAAAATCGGGGGGCCTCCGGGCCTCATATTTACTTTCCAAAAATTAATCTCACCCTCTGTTTCCATAATTTTTCTTACTATATCCCAATCCCCCATAGATACTCCACCAGTCGTTATCAATGCATCACAATTTTCTGCTGCGTCATCCATAGTCTCTCGTAATTGGTCTACAGAATCCGTAACTATGCCGTAACGGACCGGTTTGCCGCCCATTTTTTCGACTAAAGCGGCGATACCGAAAGAATTGGATTCAAAGATTTGCCAGTCTTTAATTTTAGAATTTGGCATTACTAATTCGTCACCAGTACTGATTATTCCAATTATGGGTTTTCGAAAAACTAAAATTTCATCATAACCCATTGTTGCAGCAAGCGAGATTGTAGAAGACCCCATGCAAGTTCCCTCTGGAATAGCTAGTTTTCCTTTAGATAAATTTTCTCCTTTGATACGAATAAATGATTTTTTGGCTTGGCCTGTAATTATTACATTCTCACCCTCTATTCTACTGTTTTCTACGATTACTATCGCGTCTGCTCCATCAGGTATCGGGGCGCCTGTCGTTATCTTACAAGCCTCTCCAGATTTTATCGTGTGTACGTTTTCCGATCCTGCTTGAATCTCTCCAACTATTCTCAAAACTGTAACATTGTTTGAAGAGCAGTCCTCTTCTCTTACGGCCCATCCATCCATAGCAGAATTATCGAATCGGGGGTCATTGACTTTGGATAGTAATCCCTTTGCAAGTATTCTTCCATTTGCTTTGTCGAGATGGATGGTTTCTAAAGATAGATTTAATTTGCAAGCAGATATCGATTCTTTGGCTCTTTCGATACTTACTCCGACCTCCATGCAATCAACGAGGCGCTCCGTACAAATGAATTATGCGTTGATTCTTGGAGAGTGTTATTCAAATATTACTAATATGACGCCTTATTATGTTCATAGAAGGAGAGTTTTTGATTCTCTTTCTATTATTTCTGATTGCTATGCTATATTCCAGTGTTGGACACGGTGGAGCGTCAGGGTATCTTGCAATTTTGTCCCTAACAATTTATGCTGAAAATGATAGTGGGTGGTTAAAACAGCATGCATGGGCGTTAAATTTAGTAGTTGCTGCAATTGCTTTTTATCATTATAAAAAAGCGGGTTTTTTCAATCTAAAATTGACTTTTCCGTTTATTCTAGCGAGCATTCCGTTTGCTATTATTGGAGGATATATGAAAGTTGATGGGGTTTTCTACGATACTCTGCTATCGATTACTTTAGTTTGGGCCGCATATAAATTATTACAAGTAAAAGAAATATATTCAACAATAGAATTTCAGGTTCCTAGCTTGAGATATGCTGCCCCCATTGGAGGGGGGATCGGTTTGATGAGTGGCATTATAGGGGTGGGCGGAGGTATTTTCTTGTCCCCTATACTTTTACTGAAAAAATGGGCAGATCCGAAAACTGCTGCTGCAACTGCAGCGCTTTTTATCTGGGTTAATTCGATGGCGGGATTGGTCGGGGCTGGAATTTCAGGACAATTGGTTATCCAAATGGATATCTTATTTCCTTTTGTTATAGCAGTACTATTAGGAGGATATATAGGGGCGAAATATGGTTCCGAAAATGCCCACCAGGCTTTAATTAGAAAACTATTGATAGTTGTATTAATCATAGCTTCGTTGAAAAGAATATCTTATCTTTTGATATGATTATATTCCTATAAAATCAGAATGGCCACATTCCGGGTGTGCACAAATCACTTTGTATCTTTCTCTTTTGGGGCGAGGTATTCGCATCATTACGCCGCACATCGTACATTGATGAGTTACAATTTCTGGCTCTTTAGGTGTTGGATCTTCATAATCTTCGAAATTTTCTTCCATCGAAGTCCAACCGATTTGATCTGAATAAGTATCTTCTTCTTCTGTAATTTTCTTTTGTCTCAAATTTAACTTGATATTAATTCTACGCCCTTTCCTTTTCTTTTTCGTGGGCTTGCCTTTTGGCTTAGGTTTCCCTTTGGGTTTGGCTCTAGGTTTAGGTTTGCGCTTAGGAGGAGATTTTGGTGCTTCTTTCTTAGGTTTACTAGGAGGTGCTGGAGGTTTACCTGGTGGAGGCGGTGCTTTCCCCGGAGGCATTGGAGGCTTTGAAGGAGGTGCTGGAGGTTTACCTGGTGGAGGCGGTGCTTTCCCCGGAGGCATTGGAGGCTTTGCAGGAGGTGCTTTTCTTGGCCTCTGCGGAGGCTTAGGCGGTGGTGGTGGAACCTTATCTGCCATGACTATCCTCTATTGGCAACCCGGGGGACTCTTTGAAAGAATCGGGGCTATGGTATCTTTTTCCTTAGACTAAGCAGGATATAATAATAGTGATTCGCAAGGAATAGGGTGTAATTTTTCTCTGGCGCCTAGGCCCTCAAGTTCTATTACAAATAAATTGCCGATTACTTCTGCACCCTGCTGTTGACATAATTTCACACACGCATCAACAGTACCGCCTGTTGCAAGTAGATCGTCGATAATTATTATTTTCGCGCCGGGAGGTATAGCGTCGTCATGCATCTCTAAAATATTAGAACCATATTCTAAAGAATATTCGATTTGTATAGTTGATGAAGGTAATTTCCCTGGTTTTCTGACGGGAACGAATCCTGCTCCTAGCTTAGTGGCTAGCAGCGGCCCGAAAATAAATCCGCGAGCTTCCGGGCCAACAATATAATCTGGGACCCATTTATTATGATTACAGATTTGTAAAAACATTTCTGTGAGCTCGTTCAAATATTTTCCCGAACTAAGTAAAGGAGTAATGTCTCTAAACATTATTCCTTCAATAGGAAAGTCCGGGATTGTTCGGACTTGTTGTCGAAGTTGTTTAATTGTTTCTTTGTCGAAAATTGACATTATAGCACCTTTGAGAGGAGGCTCCCGGGCCGCTAGGGCCCGAGAGTTCCTTTTACGTTATTCTATTTACTCGTTTAATCCAATTTGCTCGAAGATCCAATCGAATGTTGATGTATCTCCGGGGCCGAGGTAGAACATTATCATGAGTATAGCTAGAGTTCCCATAATCTTGTTGATTTCATCGAACTTACCCATTCCTGCTTTAATAGCAACGTATGAGATTACACCCCATGCGATACCATCTGCAATTGAATAAGTGAATGGCATCATTACCATTGTTAGGAATGCTGGTAAAGCTACTTCACCGTTGTTCCAGTCAATATCTGCTGCCTGCCTCATCATCATAGCACCAATTACTACCAATGCGCATGCTGCTGCGAAGGTAGGGATTGCTTGGAACACGTTAGAGAAGAAAAGTCCTGTAAGCATCAGAACACCTACTGTGACTGCGGTCAACCCTGTTTTACCGCCTTCTTCAACACCAGCAACTGATTCGATGTAGGTGGTGGTCGTGCTTGTACCTGTCAATGCTCCAACAATTGTTGCTGCTGCGTCTGACATGAAAGCTTCGTTAGAGTTCATTAGTTCATCATTTTCATCAACATACCCTGCTTGTCGGCCCACTGAATAAAGAGTTCCGGCTGTATCAAATATATCTACGAATAAGAAAGTAATCATTACTAACAAAAACGCACCCATTGTGGTTCCGTCTGCTGCGCCGATGTCTCCTAGTGCAGTCACAGCAGCCCCCATTGATTCTTCAGGCAATCCGACAAATCCGAAATCCATCGATGGCCATTCTGAGTATGCATTGCCCCATCCTGCGCCACCTGCTGCAAAATCATTGTATGGATCATATACATCAAAGGCCCATCCGTAAACGGATGCTCCTGCAATTCCGTAAATTATTGCTCCTTTGATTCCGCGGGCCATCATAACTGCTATTGCAATAAGTGCAATCATTGAAACTAATGCGCCGTGATCATACCCGAAACCTTCTGTTGTTGCAAGATTAACCAGAGTTGCTCCGTCATCTTGAATCCAACCCATTTCTCTCAGACCTATTATTGCAAGGAACATTCCGATACCTGCTCCGGTGGCAATCTTTAGGTCTGTAGGTATTGCATTGATCATTGCTGTTCTCCAACCTACTTGTGGCAGGGACATTATCATGAAGATTACACCTTCAACTAATACTGCAGCAAGAGCCACCTGCCATGCTACACCCATTGCACCGACTACTGCGAATGTGAAGTAGGCGTTGAGCCCCATTCCTGGTGCTAATGCGAAGGGCAGATTCGCCCAAAGCCCCATCACCAAGCAACCAACAAAGGCTGCTACAGCGGTGGCGAATAAAGCGTCGTCGAAGGGAATTCCTCCTTCTACACCAAAAGCCAGCATCTTCGGGTTTACTACGAGAATGTATGCCATAGTCAGGAAAGTTGTCAATCCTGCTCTAAGTTCACCATTCACGGTACTACCCGCTTCTGTTATTCCAAATTGTTTGTCTAATGCGTCCATATTTTTTTTCATCTCCTGTTTTTCATTCATCCTAGACTTCTGTCCAGATATGTTTACCATTAGACATGAGGTCTATCAATTGTTCGGAACACTTGATTCAAGAATTTATATGAATTGGAGTGCCATTAACAGGTAAATGAATTTCAATTTTTTCCCCTAATTCGGAAAAAATAACATCTCTACTTTCTTCGGGGGCATGGAATAAAATCATATTTTTGGGATTACAATCATTGGCAAAATTACATAATTCGGTATGGCCCGCATGATTAGATAGTTGAAATTGAGTAATGTCTAGATCAATCTTAGTTAGATTGCCAAAAATACTTATTTTCCCTTCTTCTAGTAATTTTCTTCCGCCTGAATTCTCTGCTTGATAACCTGTTAGTAGAATTCCATTTGATAAGTCCGCTCTTAAGCGGTTTAGATACCAAAGCGCTGGACCTCCGTCTAGCATTCCACTAGTTGTGACAATGACGTCCGCTTGTAACGCCTTTTTACGATCGGATTTGCTTGATACTTTTCTAGTCCATCTCCACACCTTTTCAAATTCCTCTACATCCTTGATATGCTCTGGATTCTCAAACCATTTTCTCGTTAATCTTGTCCCCATTCCATCATAATGAACGTTGAGATGTGGAGCTTCTCTGTATAAAATACGAAGAATATCTTGACCGCGGCCAGAAGCAAATGCTGGAATTAATGCAACTCCTCCTCTTTCTACTATTTTTTTAACTGCTGAGGCAAAACGAGATTCTTCTTCTTCTCTATCTGGATGTATCTTGCCACCATATGTGGCTTCCAAACAAAGAATGTCGCATTTGATTGGCTTGGCCCCTATTGTATTGGGGCTATCTCTTGTATCAAGATCTCCAGACCACAATATTCGATGAGTGGGCGTTTCTATTTCTATCATTGCAGCGCCAGGCATATGACCTGCTCTGTGTAGTCTGCATTTCCATGCTCCAATAGTGAACCATTCTTGATAATCATGTGTAACCCATGACTCAAGTGCGTATTCTAAATCTCTCTTATCCCAAGTAAGGGGATAACCTTCTATTTTCGAAACTTTGTACGTATCTCTCCACATGATTTCTGATACTGCAGATGTTAAAGTTGTACCATGAATTCTAACATTATTAAATTGTGTCAACCATGGAACCATTCCAATATGATCAATGTGGCTATGCGTGATTATTGCATCGGTAATGGGTGGACATTGATCTGGATATTTTGGGGGTCGCGTTGGGGCTAAACCATAGTCAATCAAAACTCGTGTACCTGTGTTATCTTCAATTACACACCCAACATTACCAACTTCGTTTCCCCCCCCTAAAAAATGAAAGCGAATACCTTCCTTTACTTCTGTCCGTGGATATCCGGAAGATTGGCCTGGGGTGTATAGTACCATAGTTTACCGACAACGGTTGATGCCATGAGGTCTTTGGAACTCCATCCCCTACGTTTCTACTAGAAATATATTATTATAGATAAGTTGCTAGAAAAGTTTTCAGAATGTTTATGTCTTTCCGATTTTATAGTATGATTGTATATTGAAATCTATTGAATTTTAGAAAATTATTAATTGAAATGTATCATCTTTTTGTTCCAGTGGAAACACAGGGGTCCGGGGGATAAATTGAGAACCAACACCCCATCATCAAAGCGTGGCAAAAGTTCCGAACTCAGTATTTGTTGTTGATAACGATCGCTGTTTTGGTTGTGCAGCCTGTGTTTCTTTGTGTCCTGTAAATGCCCTGGTTTTGGAAGATATACTGGCTATAGTTGACGAACCATCCTGCACTCACTGTAATTTCTGTATCCCATTTTGTCCAGTACATGCGCTTTCTATAGTAAAGATTGAAGCCTGAGTGTAATAATATTTTGATATCTTATATGTTAAAGGACAGAGTAAGAGAGATTTTGTCTGTCATATCGCCCGATTAAAATCATTCTAATAATAAGGCTCTTTCACAGAGTATTATGGAAATCAGCGAGATAGTTTCACAGTCTAAAGGAATTCACCAATGGATAGTAGAAAAAAGAAGAACTATCCACCGCCAACCCGAGCTTATGTATGAAGAATTTGAAACTAGCAAATTAGTCCAAGAAACTTTGAAAGATCTACAAATTCCATATCAGAAAGATATTGCTATAACAGGTGTTGTAGGTGTTATTGGAAACGGTAAGGAACCTTGTATTGCTTTGAGAGCAGATATGGATGCACTACCAATTCATGAAGAGACAGATGTTGACTTCAGAAGTGAGATTGACGGTAAAATGCATGCCTGCGGCCATGATTGTCATACTGCCATGCTTCTCGGGGCGGCTAGAATTTTAAAAGAAAATGAAAATAAAATACAGGGAACGGTGAAATTAATTTTTCAGCCCGCTGAAGAAGGAGGTGCCGGAGGAAAAATGATGAGGGAACAAGGCGTTTTGCAAGATCCCAAAGTACAGAAAATTTTTGCTTTACACGTAGCCGGGACAATGCCAATGGGAACGCTCGCCTCTAAAGAGGGAACACTTTTGGCGGGGACATCATCAATCAAAATTCTAGTTAAGGGCAACGGGGGTCACGCGGCCGCTCCACACCACACAGTAGATCCTGTAGTCACAGGGTCCAAGATAGTGGTCGAATTACAGACGTTAATTTCTCGTGAATTGAGTCCTCTAGAATCTGGAGTAATCAGCATAACGATGGCAAATGCAGGTAGTGCTACAAATGTTATACCTTCAACCATGGAATTACAAGGAACCATAAGGTCACTAACTAGCGAGGGGATATCAAAATTGCAGAAGAGAGTCAAAGAAGTAGCAGAGTCAATAGCTACAGCAAATCGTTGTGAAGCAGAAGTATCATTCCCTGGAAACGATTATCCGCCCACCGTAAACGATGCTGGTTGCTGGGAGTTAGGAAAATCTGCAGCTAAAGACATATTAGGCCAGGAAAAAGTTTCCGAGATGGATTCTATTATGGGGGGTGAAGACTTTGCTTATTACACAGAAGAAATACCAGGATGTTTTTCGTTCCTTGGTGTAGGGAACCCGGAAATAGACGCTGTCTATGACGTACACCATCCAATGTTCAAAGTAGATGAAGAAGCCTTGTCCCTGGGCACCGCCGTACACGTCAACACTGCAATAAAGGCATTAGAAAGCTTAACATTATAATATGTGAAGAGAAGATATTATGAAAATCGCCATTATTGGTTCCGGGATAGAAGTCTTCACATGTGGGCACAGATTGTTAGATAAAAATCCTAATTTAGAAATTCATATATTTGACGAAAAAGCTGAGTCAGGAATGTACGGAGAAGAACCAGGGCTGTACGAAGAATGGCCCTTAACTCCGATTAATTGGGTTGGAAATCTATTTAGTCAACAACCTAAAGAAGACTCAACATCCATCCGATATTCTTGGTTTGTTAAGGCTCTTTCAATTTCTCTAGCGAATAGGGGGGCAAATTTTCATTTAAAATCAATAGTTAAAAATGTAGAAAACGATATAATTGATTTTTCTGGAGCAGGCTACTTAGCATCCGGACAAATAAAATTCGATCACACTATTGACTTCAGAGAAAATAATTCTGACAGTGTTTGGTATGGAGGAGTAGTGATATCAAGTCCAAATGCCGAAATTTTTGGAATTAGGCCTGACCGGACAATAGAAGTCTGGAGCCAGGAAGAAATGATTGAAGGCAATTACATACAAAAAATGGAATGGCGAGGAAAGAACCCTCGATATGCATTAATTGACAGAGTCAATAAGGGAATCGAGGCCGCAGAATCAACCATATCGGAATAGTTTTTTGTAAAATTTTAGATGCTTAATGTATTCAGGACCTAATATGGGCGGTGTAGAGAGTCAGACATTGGAACATGTTTGTAACAAGACAGGAAGTACAAGACACGCTATTTTAATAGATCCAGCAGACCAAACTCCTGATACTGCAGCAAAAAGAGCGGTCGCCGCTGTTGCTGCGGGCAGCAAAATGATACTTGTAGGGGGCTCTAGCGACACCGACATGGATAATGTAAACAATACGGTGGTCGCAATCCAAGAAGCATTAGAGTTAGTGACTTGGGCTTCATCTCAAGATTCTGGTTTAGAAGAAAAAAACTGGAAGGTACCAGTTGTATTATTCCCCCAAGGTGCCGCTGCATTGTCGCCGGCTGCAGACGCAATTACTTTCATGATGCTAATGAATAGCAAATCTCCAAGATACCTGATAGAAGAACAAGTAGCAGGCTCATTATTTATTAAAAAAGCGGGGATTTCTCCTTTACCGATGGGTTATATTATTTGTGAACCAGGCGGCAAAGCAGGAGAAGTAGGGCAGGCAGATTTAATCCTCCCTTCTCAAACTGAAAGAATTTCTGCATATGCGACAACAGCAGAATATTATGGGTTTAGAATAATATATCTAGAAGCAGGAAGTGGCGCCCAAAAACCCGTCTCTCCAGAATTAATCAAAGCAGCAAGAGAGGCATGCGACCTGACTATTGTTGTTGGAGGAGGAATTAGAGACGGAGAAACAGCAAAGATAGCTTCTGACGCAGGCGCAGACTGGATTATAACTGGTAATTTGACAGAATCTTTTGACAATGCAAATGCCTTACAAGACGTATTAACAGAATTTATATCGAAAATGAATAGCTAACTATTCTTTATTGTAGTAAGCAACCGGTCTATCTGAGCTTCCATATCTAAAATCAACATCATTTGCTCCTCTTCTACTTTGAGTAATCTAGCATTCTCATCCTGTAGCTCTTGCGCCCGAATCTCTGAAATTCCTCCTCCATCTATTCTTCGAATCTTCTCATTTTCTAATTTATTTTCCAATTGATTATATCGAATTTTCATTATACGAAGCTGC
>MDTB01031092.1_pt1 | contig 14991 bp, 12 predicted proteins | sample 811161 | NCBI WGS metagenome assembly MDTB01 (sample SAMN05326650, study PRJNA326480) | marine metagenome | isolation source: seawater | place: Mediterranean Sea | collected 2009
AACTACAAAATTAGGCGATATAAACTGCCAATTAAAAGACATAAAAAAAACGGTAAATGAAAAAATCAATCAAATTTTAAAAAAAAATTCCATCAAAAAAATTGATACTCTGCTTATTCATGATCCTTTATTACCTTTAGATGGCGCAAGATGGAATGAAATATACAAATCTCTTAAAAATCTTAAGAAAAAGAAAATTATTGATAAAATAGGAGTATCTGTTTATACGGTTCAAGAAACAAAAAATATTTTGAAAGTTTTTAAACCTGAGGTAATTCAGTTTCCAATTAATGTATTTAATCAAGAATTCCTTCAGGACAATTTTATTTATAAGCTAAAAAAAGAAAAAATAATATTAGTAGCAAGATCAATATTTTTGCAAGGTGTACTGGTAAAAAAAAAAATTCCAAAAAAAATTGGTTTTATTTTTCAAAAAAAATTAACACAGTGGAAAAATTATTTAAATTTAAATAATTATAATGCAGAAGCAATATGTTTAAATTTTATTTTAGACTTAAAAATAATTGATTTTATTATTATCGGATTTGATAATCTACTTAATTTAAAAAAAAATATTAAAATAATTAAAAAATTTAAAGAGTTTAATAATGATTTAAGCGATTTTTATGATCGAAATGATATTTTTATCGATCCTAGATTTTGGGGCAAAAAAATAAATTTAAAGCACTGGAATGATTGGAATGAAATGCAGTCTTATATTGGTTCAGGTTCAATGTTATTATCAAAGAAACCAATTCAATTCTTACCTTTAGCATGGCCTGTTTTTTACAAAAAAGCTAAAGGGTGTCACATTTGGGATAAATATAATAAAAAATATTTAGATTTTTCGCTGATGGGAGTAGGAACAAATATAATTGGCTATTCCAACTCATTTGTTAACAGAAAAAATAAAAAAGTAATTGAATATAGTAATGTATCCACTCTAAATTCTGACTACGATTTAAAATTATCAAAAAAGTTGATTTCTCTCCATCCTTGGGCTTCTAAAGCTTTATTCGCTCGGACAGGAGCTGAAGCTAATGCTATTGCATTAAGATTAGCGAGAGCATATTCAAAAAAAGATGAAGTTGCTATATGTGGCTATCATGGATGGCATGATTGGTATTTATCTTCTAATTTAAATAATAAAAAAAATTTAGATCAAATACTTTTACCAGGTTTAAGTACCATAGGAATTCCAAAGAAATTGGAGGGAATTACTCACCCGTTCAAATACAATGACCTAAAGAGTTTAAAAAAAATATTAAAGAAAAATAAAAATATTGGCACTATATTTATGGAAGTTGAAAGAAATGAAAAACCAGAAAAAAATTTTTTAAAAGAGATCAGAAAAATAGCTCATAAGGAAAATTTAGTTTTAATTTTTGATGAATGTAGCTCAGGTTTTCGAGAAACATTTGGTGGACTTCATAAAAAATATAAGGTTTATCCTGATATAGCTGTTTTTGGAAAATCAATTGCAAACGGCATACCTTTAACTACTGTAATAGGCACTAATGAAATAATGAAATATTCCAATAAAAGTTTTATAAGTAGCACTTTTTGGACTGACAATCTTGGACCTGCAAGCGCTTTGCATACACTTGAACAAATGGAAAAATACAAGTCTTGGAAAAAGATTAGTTTAATAGGAAAAGAAATTAAAAAGGCATGGAAATTTCTTGCAAAAAAATATCATCTTTCCATAAAAATATATGGATTAGATGCAATGCCTTCATTTCAATTTATATCTTTGAAAAATCAATATTACAAAAATTTTTTAACTCAAGAAATGTTGAAAAAAAATATTTTAGCCACAAACACTGTTTATTGTTGTTTACAGCACAACAAATACCTTAAAATTTATTTTAAAGAATTAGAAAAAATTTTCAAAAAAATTAAAGAATTTGAAAATGGTGAGAACATAATGATGTATTTAGAAAACCCATTAAGTAATGAAGGATTTTCGAGATTAAACTAAATAATTAATTTTATGCAAAAATTTAATTTTAAAATAAATGAAAAAAAAATAGGAATTAATTACCCAACATATTTTATAGCAGATATTGCAGCCAATCATGATGGGAGTTTTCAGAAAGCTGTTGACTTAATTCATGCTGCTAAAGAATGCGGAGCTGATGCTGCTAAATTTCAACATTTCAATGCTGACACAATTGTTAGTAAAAAAACTTTTAATGAGATGTCAAATAAATTATCACACCAAAAAACATGGAAAAAAAGTGTTTACGATGTTTACAAAGACGCAAGTCTTAAACTTGAATGGACAAAAAAACTAAAATTAGAATCTGAAAAAGTAAATATAGATTTTTTTACCGCTCCTTATTCATTGGAGTTGGTAGATTTTGTGAATAAATATATTTGTGCATATAAAGTTGGTTCAGGTGATATTACCTGGATAGAGTCCATTAAAAGTATGGCAAAAAAAAATAAACCTATAATAATTGCATCTGGAGCATCAACACTTCAAGATGTTAGAAGGGCAATTAATTCGATTAAAAAAATTAATAAAAAAATTTGCTTAATGCAATGTAATACAAACTACACTGCAAGCCAAAGTAATCTCAAGTACATTAATTTAAATGTATTAAAAACTTACAAAAAAATATTCCCTAATGTAGTCCTTGGTTTAAGTGATCATACCCATGGGCATGCAACAGTTTTAGGGGCAATTACTTTAGGGGCAAGGGTTATAGAAAAGCATTTTACATTATCTAACAGTTCACAGGGTCCTGATCATAAATTTTCCATGAATCCAAAAACCTGGTCTGAGATGATAAATTTTTCTCGAGAACTAGAGCTATCATTAGGTAGTGAAAAAAAAATAATTGAAAAAAATGAAACAGAATCCGTACTTGTACAAAGAAGATCAATTCATACAAATCTTAAAATTAAAAAGAATACTATAATTAAAAAAAAACATTTAACCTTTTTAAGACCTTATTTAAAAAATTCCTTTCATCCATATGAATTAAATAAAGTTGTTGGAAAAAAAGCAAAGAAAAATTTTGCAAAAGGAGAGATTATTCTTTGGAAAAAAATAAAATAGCGATCGTTATTCCTGTTTTTAATGAAGAAAAAACGATTAACTCTATCCTTAAAAAAGTAACCAAAATTGGTACACCAATTATAATTAATGATTGTTCAACAGATAAAACAAAAAAATTACTTACTAAAAGTCGATTTTATTTTAAAAACAACTCGAAAAATCTTGGTTATAGTCGCACATTGATTAAGGGTATAAAAACAGCATATTTGAAAAAATTTGAATATATAATTAGTTTTGATGCTGATAATCAGCATAAAATTAAAGATGTGAAAAAAATTATTAAATACCTTAAAAAATATGATCTTGTTTACACAGTTAGAAATAGATATGGGAGGATGTCAGAATTTTTATTCTCTTTTTTAGCAAAGAAGATTTATAAAATTTATGATCCCTTAAGTGGTTTAAAGGGTTACAGAAGAAATGCGTTAAAAAAATACAATTTCAATATGAATTTGAATTTATTTGGATCAGAAATTTTAATAAGCTCTATTAACAAAGATTATAAAATAAAATATTTTGATATTAAAATTCAATCAAGAAAAGATCAGCCTAGAATAGGAAATACTTTAACTGCTAATTTTAAAATTCTTAAATCATGTATTTTATTAATTATATATTATTTTAGAAATAAAAATTCTTTATGAAATTAGTTTCAATCATTCAGGCAAGGATGAATTCCACAAGATTACCAGGAAAAGTTCTAATGAAAGTAGATGGAAAACCAATGATAGGTTATTTAACAGAAAGACTTAAAAAAATAAAAAAAATAGATGAAATTGTTATTTCTACAACTAATAATAAAAAAGATAATTCTTTAATATCATATTGTAAAAAAAATAATTTAAGTTATTTTCGTGGAAGCGAAAAAAATGTTTTAGAAAGAGTATATCAAACAGCTAAGTTTTACAAAGCTGATATAATATTATTTATTACAGGAGATTGCCCAATAATTGATATAAAAATTATAAACAAATATTTAAATTATTTTATTAGACATAAAAAAAAATTTGATTATGTGGGAAATGCATTTTTACGGTCTTACCCAGATGGTATGGATATGCATATTTTTCATTTTAAGACTTTAAAAAAAAATTATGAAATTTCAGAGAAAAATTTAGAGAAAGAGCATGTTACATTGGGAATTAAAAATCATCCAAAAAAATTTAAAATTAAAAATTTTAAAGCCCCAAAAAACTTATTTTGGCCAGAATTAGGTTTGACGCTTGATGAAAGAGAAGATTTTATTTTGATTAAGAAATTAATTTTGTACTTTAAAAAGAGGAATAATATTTATTTTAGTTGCAAAAATATTATTAATTTATTGAAAACCAAAAAAAATAATTGGACTAAAATAAACTCTCATGTCTTGAGGAAAGGTGACACCTGAATTATTAATTTAGCATTGTTGCCTAAAATGGTTAATTTGTTATAAAGAACAATGTTAAATAATAAAACACTATTAATAACTGGTGGTACAGGATCTTTTGGCAAATCTTTTACAAGGTATATTTTAAATAAATATAAGAGAATAAAAAAATTAATTATATTTAGCAGAGATGAGCTTAAGCAATATGAAATGCAAAAATCTTTTTCAAAAAAAGAACTAGATAAGTTACGTTTTTTTCTTGGTGACATAAGAGATAAAAATAGATTGGAAACAGCATTTGAGGATGTAGATTATATTGTTCATGCCGCAGCTTTAAAACAGGTTGATACTGCAGAATATAACCCATTAGAATTTGTAAAAACAAATATATTAGGATCACAGAATATCGTTGATGCTTGCTTAAAATCAAATGTAAAAAAAGTAGTTGCTTTATCAACAGATAAAGCCGCAGCGCCAATTAATTTATACGGTGCAACCAAACTTTGTTCAGATAAGCTTTTTTCGGCAGCAAATAATGTTAAAGGAAAAAGAAATATTTCTTTTTCATTAGTAAGATACGGTAATGTTTTAGGAAGCAGAGGTTCAATATTATCAACATTTATAGAACAATCTAAAAGAGGATCTATAAACATTACAGATGAGAGAATGACAAGATTTAATATAAGCATGAAAGATGCAGTAGAAATGGTTGACTGGGTTTTAAGAAAATCCATTGGAGGAGAAATTTTTGTACCAAAATTAAAAAGTTTTAGAGTTATTGATTTTGCTAAAACTTTATGTCCAAAATGTAAAATTAATAAAATTGGGATTAGACCTGGTGAAAAAATTCATGAGGAAATGATTACCAGTAGCGATAGTTATAATACTTTTGATCTTAATAAATATTACGCAACAGTTGGGAGTTATAATGAAAAAACTTATAAATTTTATTCAAAATATAGAAAAATTAATTTTGAAAATTCTCTTAATAGTCTTGATAATAATTTTTTAACAAAAAAACAATTAAATAAAATTATTAAAGAAAATTTATATTTAATCAATAATTAATAAAGGTATAAATTGATTGACAAGATTTTTGAGTCTATTTTAGTTTTAAATAAAGAATCACAAAAAAAATTCTGTAAAATTATATTTTTGGTTATATTGGGTAGTTGTATTGAAACAGTTTCGCTATATTTAATTTATCAAACAATTAAATATTTCTCAGATCCTGTTAATTATCTTTTAAATGAAAATTTATTTTTAAATTTTTTCGATTATTTCAATTTTGAAAATATTAGTTTAATTTATTTCATTTTATTTTGTTTAATTTCTTTATTTGTCATAAAATTTTTATTTTTTTCTTTTTTGTATTATTTTCAATTTAAATTTGTGAATAGTATTAACGCAAATTTATCAACAAAAATTTTAAAAAATTACTTATTTCAAAATTTAGAGTTTCATCTAAAGTCAGATTCATCTAAGTTATTAAGGAATATCAGAGACGAAGTTTCACAATTTTCACATGGAGCTATTTTACAATCATTAAATCTTATTACAGAAAGTTTGACATTTTTATCTATACTTATATTGCTTTTATATTTTGAGACAAAGTTTGTAATTTTTTCTATAAGCTTTATTTTGATTGCAGGGATTATTTATTATGTTTTTATTAGATCAATCTATCAAAAATCGGGTAATATAAGACAAAAATTTGCATCTATTTCATTAAAAAATGCTATTGAATCACTCCATGGAATTAAAGATATAAAAATATTTAAGTCAGAAAATTTTTTCTTAAAAAATTATTATAATGGTATGAAAATGCTAGCAAATGCCAATGTTATTGTTTCTACTTTAAGTCAAATTCCCAGATTACTACTTGAGGTATTGATAATAATAATTGTTTGTTTTTTCATTTTGTACAATTTTAATGATGAATTGATGAATACTAATTTATTACCATCGTTAGGATTGTTTGTAGCCGCATCTTTTAAATTAATCCCTTCAATATCGAGAATCTTAAATAGTTTAAATGGTTTAAGATTTAATTTACCTGCCACATTGGTTGTTGGAAGAGAATTGGACATAGTTAAAAATATTGAAAATAATGAAATGAACGATGAAGAAAATTTTAATTTTGAAAAAGAGATAAAAATTGAAAATGTAAGTTTTAAATATCCAAACAGAGAAGATTCTGTTTTTGATGATATTAAATTAATTATAAAAAAAAATACTTTAGTTGGTATAAGAGGGGAATCTGGATCTGGAAAGTCAACTTTCATTGATTTAATAATAGGTTTACAGGATCCTAACAGTGGACAAATATTAGTGGATGGAAAAAAATTAATTTCTAATAGAGATAAATGGTTAAACAAAATAGGTTACGTGCCTCAAAAAGTTTATATAACAAATGATACAATAAAAAATAACATAGCTCTTGGATTGTCCAAAGATCAAATCAATTACGAAAAATTAAAAACTGTAGTTGATCAATGTCAATTAAATCAATTAATCGATAAATTTCCACATGGCTTTGATACAAACCTTGGCGATAGAGGAGTTGTAATTTCGGGCGGAGAGTTACAGAGAATAGGTATAGCAAGAGCTTTGTACAAGAATAGTGAAATATTAGTTCTAGATGAATTTACAAGTGCATTGGACGATTTAAATGAATTAAAATTGATAGAGTTAATTAAAAAGTTATCTAATTCAAAAACCATAATATTATCTTCACATAAAAAAAAATTGTTTAGTTTTTGTGATGATATTTTTGTGATTAAAGATAAAAAAATAATTAGTAATAATGAATGAATATAAATTATTAATAGTTTTTTGGGATAACTATCATCAATCAACAATTAATCAATTTTATAAATCATTAGAATATTATAAAAAGTTGGTACCAGAAAATTCAAAGTTAACTATATTAGACTTAACTTCATTCAGTTTAATTAAAATAAAAAACAACTATATTCATAAAGACAAAAAAGTTGAATATTTAAAGCCAAATAATTTTGATCATCTAAGAAAAATCAAATTAAATTTTAAAAATTATAAAAAAGTTTATGCTCTAGGACCTGTTTATTCAGATTTCAAATCGATTTCAATTTTTTTAATCTTAAGATGGTTAAATATAAAAATTATTTTTATAAATTATTTTGGTTATTACTTAAAAGAAAAAAATGTTATTAATTTTAATATTGTTTATAAATTAAAAAGATTTTTTCTTTTAAAATTATCATATTATTTTTCAAGAATTTTATCTCAAATTTCAATATTTCCAAAAATTGATTACTATTTTGAAACAAGTCAAGAAAGAATAGATCAAATGAAAAATACTTTTTTTCAAAAAATTTTAAATAAAAGTTTAATATTTAACCCCTCCAATTCACAAAAAATTTTTAGAATAAATAGTATTTATTATGATCAACAAATAATTAAAAATTATAAAATTTTAGATCAAGATTATATTGTATTTTTAGACTCTGGATTTGATCATCCTGATAGATTAAAGGAAGGAAAAATCAAAGATCAAACTAAACATGATTTTAAAAGAAAACAATATTATAAAAATTTATATAAGTTTATGCTAGATTTAGAAAGACTATATAAACAAAAAATAGTTTTCTGCCAACATCCTAAGACTGATTATGCCTCAAATGAATATTTTAAAATTATTGAAAATCAATTTCAAGTAATTAAAGGTAAATCAGAAGAGTATTTAGAAAAGGGAGAGCTAATAGTTTTTACAGGGGCATCAAGTATGGTCAATAATGCAATAATTTTAAAAAAAAAAATTCTTTACGTGTTATCAGGCAGTTTAGGATCTCATATAAGAGATAAAGTTTTATCTTTTATAAATACAATTAAATTGCCCCTAATTAATTTAGATCAATTTGACTCCATAAATAAGGAAGCAATTGATATTCAAATAATGAAGAGTTTAAAATTGTACGACGACTTTATTAAAAAAAATCACATTTCTGAGAAAAATCTTCTTTCTCACGAGCAAATTAAAAAAGTTTTATATAATGTATCATAAGGAATAAATTAAATGAGTTTTTATATTGGAAATAAAAAAATAGGAAAAAGTTCAGCATGTTTCATAATTGCAGAAGCAGGAGTAAATCATAATGGAAATATAGATTTAGCAAAACAGCTTGTTGTTAAAGCTAAAGAAGCAGGTGCAGATTGTGTAAAATTTCAAACTTTTAAAGCTGAAGAAGTAGTTACACCAGAGGCTCCTAAAGCTGGGTATCAGTTGAGAAATACTGATCCAAATGAAACACAACTAGATATGTTAAAAAAATTAGAACTTTCATTTGATTCTTATGTAGAGTTGATACAATTGTGTAAGAAACTTGATATAATATTCATGTCAACACCTTACAATTATCAAGATGTGAAATTTTTAGAAAATTTAAATGTTGATGCCTACAAATTACCCTCTATCAGTATAGTTGAGCCAACATTTTTAGAATATGTTGCCAATAAAAAAAAACCAATGATAGTATCCTCAGGTATGGCAGATTTAGATGAGGTAAAAATGGGAGTTAATACTATAAAGTCCTCAGGGAATGAAAAATTTGTAATCTTACATTGTACAACTAATTATCCCACTTCTCTAATTGATGTTAATTTAAAAGCAATGAAAACAATAGGCAATGAGTTAAATGTATTGTATGGATATTCCGATCACACCCTAAAAGATGCAACCTGCATGTCTGCGGTGGCACTAGGAGCGTGTGTTGTAGAAAAACATTTTACAATTGACAAAAATTTACCAGGACCAGATCAATCGTCTTCTTATGATCCAGAAGAATTTAAAAGATTTGTAGATAATATTCGTGATGTAGAGTTAATATTGGGAAGTTCAATAAAGAAGCCAACAGATGCTGAATTAAAAAATATGGAGGGTATGAGAAGAAGTGTAGTGGCGAATAAAAAAATAACTAAAGAAACTATAATAGATGAGTCAATGCTAACATTAAAAAGACCAGCTAGTGGATTAAGTCCTACTAGATTAAAAAAAATAATTGGTAAAACTGCTAAACGTGATATACAAAAAAACGAATTTGTAAAAGAAATAGATTTTTTAAAATGAGTTATGAAGAGAAAGTAAAGTCTCACTATTTGGGACAGGTTTCAGAAAAAGGGCTCGACTATGAGTCTACAATGCCAGATCATTATGTTAGAAAAAAAGAATTAGAAACTATACTTGAAACATTATCTGCAATTAATAATAAAGATATTAGAATATTAGAGATTGGATGTGGAAATGGTGTATTATTAAATGAGTTGAATAAAAAAAATTATAAATCTGTTATAGGTATTGATTATTTAAAAGAATTTGTAGAATTATCAAAAAGTAGAAAATTGCCGTATAAAATAGAAGTCGGAGATGTCAGAGATCTTCATTTTGATGACTCATATTTTGACGTAATAATTGCTGAAAGGGTAATTATTAATTTACTTAATTTAGATCATCAGAACAAAGCATTTTCAGAGGTACACAGGGTTCTTAAAAAAGATGGTCATTTTATAATGTTTGAAGCATTAGAAGATGCATGGATTAATTCAAATGAAGCGCGTCAAGAATTTGGATTGCCAGAAATTCCAATGGCTTCACAAAATAGATGGTTTAAATCTGGAGAATTAGAGAATTTCATTAATAAAAAATTTGAAATTATTCATGAAATAAATAGAAAAAAATTACAACCAAAAAACGTTTTGAGTAGTCACTATTTTATGACGAGGGTTATACATGCAGCGATTACAAGCTCTTCCTCTAATAAAATAAAAGAAAGAAATACTCACTTTGCTAAGTTTTTTTCAGAATTATTACCACCCCAAGGCAATTATGCACCTGTTCAGTTTTATTGTATGAAAGCAATATAAATTTTTTTTAGTATGATTTACGTTTCTACAGGAGGTTTTTCAGATAGGACAGCCTATGAAACAGCATGTGAGTTTTTTAAATCAAATATTATGAACTGTGAATTGTCAGGCGGTGTTTTTCAAGAGAATATTAGAGATGCATTAATTGAATTAAACTCCAAAGGTAATTTACAACTTCATAACTATTTTCCTCCTCCAAAAAAACCATTTGTTATGAATTTAGCCTCGAAAGACTCAAGCATAGTTCAAGTTACTATAAATCATATTGAAAAGGCTATTCAACTATCCTCAGAAATTGGAACCAACATGTACAGTTTTCATGCCGGCTATTTAGTTGATCCTAAAGTAGATGAGTTAGGAAGAAGAGTGTCTAAACAATTATTAACAGATAGAAATGAGGGATTACATAACTTTATTGATAATGTTAACAATTTAGCTCTTTATGCTAAAACATTAAATACTACGTTACTGATAGAGAATAACGTTTTGTCTTATAATAATTATAAATATTTTGGAGAAAACCCATTTCTAATGGTAGATCAAAGAGAATGTGAATATGTAATGAAAAATACTATGGACAATGTATTTTTACTTGTTGACGTTGCGCACCTAAAGGTTTCTGCAAATTCTCTTAATTTTGATAAAATAGAATTTTTAAAAAAAATTAGCCCTTGGATAAGAGCATATCATCTAAGTGATAATAATGGACTTGCAGATACAAACGAAAGTGTAGAAGAGAACTCATGGTTTTGGCCATATATTTTAAAAAATTTAGATTATTATAGTTTGGAGGTTTATGGAAAAAATTCTGAACAATTAGCAAATCAAGTAAAATTAACAAAATCTATGCTTAATATTTAGTTGTAATAAACAAAAGATATAAAAAAATATCAACAAATGAACTTAGACAATATTGAAAAATATACTATTAAGCTTCCACAGAAATTAAATTTTGTTCTAAAAAAAATAGATTCAAACTTAAATGGAATAATTTTTATAATTAACTCTCAAAATAAATTAATTGGATCAATAACAGATGGAGATATCAGACGTGGAATGATGAGATCCCAAGTTAAAAATATTGTAAATCAAAATTCAAAATTTATTAACAGAAAACCCTTTTTTTTAAATTATAATTCTTCTATAAAAAAAATTCTCTTTCATTTAGAAAATAAAAAAAATAATAAGAAATTTAAATGTATACCGTTAGTTGATAATAACAAAATCATAAAAGATATATCTACAATTGAAAGTTTAAGAAAATATCCACTTATAAACTTAAAAATTCAAAACTCAGAAATAAATAATGTAATTGATGCAATGAAAACTGGCTGGATTTCTTCTGCAGGATCGTATGTTCGTCAATTTGAAGAAAATTTTGTTAAATACATCGGAAGAGGTTTCGCCATATCCACATCCAGCGGAACCACTGCACTAGAGCTAGCTTTGAAAGCTTTTGGTATTGGTTATGGCCATGAAGTAATTCTCCCAAATTTTTCATTTGCAGGTAGTATCAACTCAATTATCAATGTTGGTGCAAAACCAGTTGTAATAGATATTAATCCTTCAACTTGGACTATAGATGTTAATCAAATAAAAAAAAAAATATCTAAAAAGACTAAAGCTATTATGCCTGTGCATATTTATGGACAACCTTGTGAAATGAATAAAATAAAAAGAATAGCAAGATTAAATAATTTATTTGTAATTGAAGATGCTGCTGAAGCTTTAGGCGCAACATATAAAAAATCAAAAATAGGTTTCAATAGTGATTGTGCTTGTTTTAGTTTTTATGCAAACAAAACTATAACGACAGGTGAAGGCGGAATGGTTATTTTTAAAAATAAAAAAAATCTTGAATTAGCTAACAAAATAAAAAACCATGGAATGTCAAATCGAAAATTTTACTTTCATGATATAATAGGAAGTAATTATAGGATGACAAATATTCAAGCTGCTATTGGTGTTGAGCAGTTAAAAAAGATCAGGTCTCTCATTTCAGCAAGAAAGAAAATTTTTAAATATTACGATAAAAAACTAAGTAAGTTCAGTTTTATAAAGTTGCTTCCAAAAAATGATTGGTCAACAAATTCTTATTGGCTTTATACAATATTAATTGAAAAACTTGGTTTAACAAGAAGACAAAAATTAATAAACAATCTACTAAAAAAAGGCATTGAAACAAGACCCGCATTTTATCCATTCAGCTCGATGAAAATTTATAATAAATATTGTTCAGGAAGTTACAAATTTAGTGAAAAAATTGCATTTAACTCAATTAGTTTACCCTCAACTAGTATAAATCAAATAGATCAAGATTTAATAATTTATAATTTAATAGAGGAAATTAACAGTTTAATCTAAATGGATTATAAGTATTTAATTTTTATACCCGCTAGAGGAGGCTCAAAGGAGTTAAAAAATAAAAATATTAGAAAGATCGGCAGCAAAACTCTTTTAGAAATAACTATAAATCAAGCAAACAATTTAAAATTAAAAAACTCATATATTTATGTAAGTACAGATTCATATAAATATAAAAAATTAATTGAAAAAAAGAAATGCAATATTCCTTTTTTACGATCAAAAAATAATTCAGGAGATAACTCAAATATAATTGATGCAATATTGGAATTTGCAAAAAATTCAAAAGATAATTTTGAAAATATAATTATGTTACAACCCACTAGTCCTTTGAGAAAAATAAATTCATTTAAAAATAAAATTGAATTACTTGATAAAAACAAATTTAATTCAATTATATCAATAAAAAATATAAATAGATCAAAGGAATTTATTTTTAAATTAAACAAAAATAATAAAATTTTATTAAAAAAAAGTATTAAACAAAATCCAAATAGACAAAAAAATAAAACTTTATTTACACCTTGTGGATGCTTTTATGCTACAAAACTAAGTTTATTAAAAAAAAGTAAAAATTTTTATAATTTACCTGTTTATGGTGTTGAAACTCACTTTCCTTATAACATCGATATTGATAACAAAATTCAATACAATATTGTAAAAAAATTAAAAAATTAAATTTTTATTTATTGCTAATTTAGTAGTTTTTTTTCTAAAAAAGTTTTGTTCGAATTAATAATTTTTTTAAGTAATTTAAGGTGACTTGAATTCTCAAGTTTACCAATATCATATTTTAACCAATTATCAGTTTGTGGATTAAACTCACTAACCAAAAATTTTTTTATATGAATTAAGTAATAAAAAATAATTGCTTTATTTTTATTAATTTTTTTTGTTTTTTTGTTTTTTAAAATATTGGTTATATAATTAAAGAATTCTTTTTTACTTTTAGGATTTATGCCTAAATTAAAATGATAATATTGGTCTTTTCCTGCACTTATAGCCGGTGTATTCATAATTATAGCTTCATTTAATGAAGTGCTTGCCACTGATATAAGTAACTTACAATCTTTAATTATCTCATAAAAATTTGCCTCTGAGGAATCGATGAAAATTACATTATTATTTGAAATTTTTTTTGAAATTCTTTCAACAGAGTCACTTTTTATTATTCCACTTTTTCTATGAGGATGATCTTTTATAATCAGCTTAGTATCTGGTAATTTTTTTTTAAAATATAGTGCTGTTTCTTTTAAAAATGATAAATAGTTTTTAAAAATATGATCACTATCTAAAGAATTAGCATCCCAACCTGCATTGATAGTAATCATTGCAAAATTTTTATGTTTTATTTTTAAATTTTTAGAAACTTGATAATGATCTATATTAGATCTATTAAGTTGTTTTTTGTCTATTTCATTAAAAACACTTTTTTTTATGTTATCTAATCTACTTTTGGTAAAATAGTTTTTTGCCTTAAGGCTTTTATAAGCCTCTAAACTTTCTTCCATTTTTCCTGCAATACCATTTTTACAATAAAAAATTGAATTAGTTTTTCCAAACGGCCTAGAATCATAAGAATAAAAATTAATTTTATATTTTCTATATAATTGATTTAATAAGTAACTAGAATTTAGATACCCCCCTGCAATAAAGTTAATATCATTTTTTGATATTATATTTGAATTTATTAAATGTTCTAAATGATCAAATATTTGAGCAGCTAATCTTTTTTTATATTGATAATAATTATTTTTAACTATTTTAACTTCAGCATCTCGTTGATATCTCATTTTATTAAAAATATACATTTTTTTTAAAGTTTCATCTTTGAATTTAAATTTTGTTTTTTTTGCAAAAACATCTCCAAGAACAATGTAATTCACATCAAATTTTTTTTTTACATATTTTAAAATTTTAAAACAAAGATAGTTTATGAATATTGATCGAGAATGATCATACAAATTATATTTATCAAACAAAAATGTGACCTTATACTCTTTATTTAATATCAAACCTAAATATAAGGTAAATTGGAATAGAGGTGAGCTAAGCCAGTCACCTATATAAATATTTACTTTTTTTTTAATAGTTTTTTTAATTTTGTATTTTTTTATTTTTTTTAGTTTAAGGAATAACTTAACTATTAATTTAAAAAAATTATAACTGTTAATTAATTCTGAATAATATTTTGAGAAACTCACTTTAATATTTTAAATTATTTTTTTTAATAGATCATAAATTTTTTAATCAGAAATTAAATACTGCTAATATAGTGCCGAGTTTTATTATT
>MDTB01106076.1_pt1 | contig 14990 bp, 17 predicted proteins | sample 811161 | NCBI WGS metagenome assembly MDTB01 (sample SAMN05326650, study PRJNA326480) | marine metagenome | isolation source: seawater | place: Mediterranean Sea | collected 2009
AAGAGTTTTCGCAACAATTCTGGCTATTGTAGTTTTTCCAATTCCTCGAATACCTGTAAATAAATATGCATTTGGAATTTTGTCTGCTTTAATTGAATTCGTTATAGTTTCTGCGACTACTTCTTGACCTATTAGATCATCAAAATTTTGAGGTCTATATTTTAAAGCTAATACTTTAGAGTTATTATTCATATAAATTCTATTAGGAGACTAGAACCTGAATAACTGTCTCTACGATTGCTTCCGTTAAGATCTGGTCGGGTTCAAGCAGCATCCACCTCTAGCCTCCAAGTCTATTATATCAGCCATAATTTCTAATCTGCAAGTAAAGATTACTATTTTTTTTCTCTTAACTTATCTGCCTCAAAAACACCTAGTACGTGAAAATCTTCACAATGTAGACCCAATTCTTTTAACGATTTCTGTACTTTTGGATCTTCAATATGCCCATCTAGATCACATAAAAAAAAATAAGAATCGAAAGTATTCTTTTCTGGGTAACTCTGTAACTTAGTTAAATTAACACCATTAATCGCAAATCCACCTAAAGATTGGTAAAGAGCCGCAGGTTTACTTTTGAGTTTAAATAAAAATGATGTGATATATTTTTTATTTTTAAATTCTGGTTGTAAAATATTTTTTCCCATGATTAGAAATCTTGTTAAATTTCCTTTTTCATTTTCAATATTTTTTTTGATAACCTCTAATCCATAAATATCAGCACTTAACGAGGATGCTATTGCACCTTGTCTTATATCTTTTTTTTTTGAGATCATTTCTGCAGATCCAGCTGTATCTGCCCTGATATGTTCAATAAGATTATTGTCTGTAATAAATTTTGAACATTGAGATAAACCTTGAGCATGTGAATAAACCTCTTTTATATCACTTAATTTTGCTCCTGGTTGGCCTAATAAATTGTGTTCAATTTTTTGAAAATGTTCATGATAAATATTAAGTCTATATTTAAAAATTAAATACTCAATGCCAATATTTCCAGTTATCCTATTAGACTCAGGTATAATAATTTTACAATTGTTCTCTGAAGCAGCTTTATTGAAACATTCATCAAAAGTTTTACAAGGCAATATCTCTGCATCGGAGTCAACAGCTAATGCTGCCAAATGAGAATATGCACCAAAAATGCCCTGAAAATAAATTTTATTCATTAATCTTTATATTCCATAATTTTTTTTAAGGCTATATAATCTTCTTCAGTATCGACTCCTATAGGGTACGATTTAGCTAGAGCAACTTTTATTTTAATATTATTATCTAAAGCTCTAAACTGTTCTAATCTATTTTCAATTTCATGTTTTGACTGATTTAAATTAACAAATTTTTTTAATGTTTCAGTTGAATAGCAATAAACTCCTATGTGATGATAAATATTGTCAATTTTTGTGGCTTTTCTTAAAAAGGTCTTTGCTTCAGAAAATTGATCATCTTTAAAATTTTTTTTAGTTATAACCTTTACTATATTTTCATTTTTCAAATCTTTAACATTTTTTATTTGTGCGGCAAGGGTTCCCATTTTTGATTGAGTTGAAGTCATTTTTTCATTCAAGTCTCTAATATCTTCAATATTAATTCCTGGCTCATCCCCTTGTATATTCATTATAAAATCTACATTTCTGATTTTTAACCTTTTAAATGCCTCATAAATTCTATCTGTTCCAGTTTTATGGTAATTCTTAGTTAAAATAGCACTACCTCCATTTTTGATAACATCATCAACTATCTCTTGATCTTCAGTTGCAACAACGACTTCACCAATATTGGCCTCTACTGCTTTTTTGTATACATGTGAGATAATCGATAAATTGTTTATTTTTAACAAAGGCTTACCTGGTAATCTCGTCGCTGACATTCTTGAAGGTATAATGGTCAATGTTTTCATTAAAATTTGAATTTTATTATAACTATTAAACACCAATAGAGGCAAATTTATACATTAAATTTATTAATATTTTAATTTATCGTGATATACGTTCGAAATAATATTAAAAAAAATGGATTCTTTTGAAATTAATAAAATTATAGCTGCAGTTTTGATGGTTATACTCTTAATTATTGGTATTGGTAAATTATCAAATGTGATTTTTTATGTGGAAAAACCAAAAACTCCAGGGTATGCAGTTGATATAAAGCAGGTAACTACTTCATCATCTACAGCTAAAGCATCTGTGGAAGAAAAAATTGATATAGTTGCATTAATGTCTATTGGAGATATCAATATTGGTGAAAAAGTTTTTAAAAAATGTGCTGCATGCCACTCTATAAATAAAGGGGGAAAAAATAATATTGGTCCAGCTTTATATAATGTTGTTGGAAGAAAAGTTGGAATTGTCGAAGATTATAAATATTCTAAAGCTCTGGCATCATATGACAAAGAATGGACTGTTGAAGAGCTGAACGGCTATTTAATCAAACCTGCTAAATGGATAAAGGGAACTAAGATGGCGTTCGCTGGATTAAGAAAAGAAAAAGATAGAGCTTCAGTTATTAAATATTTAAATCAAAACTCTGACAATCCTTTACAATTACCCTAACTTTTCAAAACAATACAATAATATACTTTTTTGAACATGAACTCTATTGAGTGCTTGTTGCCAGACATAAGACTTTTTACCTAAAAAAACTTCATCTGTTACCTCAGAACCTCTTGGTAAACAGTGAAGAAATATGCAGTCTTTTTTTGCATAACTCATCAATTTTTTATTAATTTTAAATTTTTTAAATTGTTCTATTTTAATTTTCTTATTAACTTTATCATTTAAGGATATTACTTTATCAGAAAATATTACGTCTGCTCCTGTAACAGCTTTTTTTGCATCATTATAAATAAATATATTTCTTCTTTTTTTTTTAACCCAGTCTCTAACTTTTTTACTTGGTTCAAATTTCTTTGGGCAGCCTATACTTAATTTAAATGAAAATTTAACAGAAGCTGCAATTAAACTGTCTAATACATTATTAGAATCACCTACCCAAGAAATATTTAATTTTGAAATTGGTTTTTTTTTTATTTCCTCCACTGTAAATACATCAGACAATACTTGTGTAGGGTGTGATGATGGACTTAAGCCATTTATTAATGGTATTTTTATATGATCTCTAAAATTTTCAATCTTTTTTTCACTATCTGTTCTCAACATGAATCCATCACCATAAGTTGAAAGTATTTTGGCCGTGTCAGCTATACTTTCACCACCTTGACCAAGATGAAGTTCATTAGACCTTAGTGTTAATGTTCCTCCCCCAAGTTGCTTAATAGCTAAATAAAAGCTAATTCTTGTTCTGGAGCTTGCTTTTTCAAACATTTGTATTAAGATTTTTCCTCTTAATGGGGCTCCTTTATCTACTTCTAAAGTATTCAACTTTTTTCTGCTGTTTTTTCTTTTTTTTGCATCAGCAACAATCTTTTTAAGATCTCTAGATGAAATATCTTTTAAATTTATAAAATGCTTCACTTTAATTTACTTCCTTACATACTTTTTTTATTATTTTTAAAGCCTTATCAATTTCAATTTTTTTTACATTTAAGGGTGGTAAAATTCTTACTACATTTTCAGCTGCTCTTATAGTTAGTAGTTTATTATCCATTAGTTTTTTAATAAATTTTACTTGGTCTCTTTTAAGCTGTATTCCAATTAATAATCCTTTTCCTCTTATTTCCTTAATTATATTTGGATATTTGTCTTTTATTTTATTAAGATTCAATAAAAAATATTTTGACATATTTTTTACATTTCCCAAGAATTTTTTATTTGAGACAATATCCATTACTGAATTTCCAACAGCCATAGCTAATGGGTTACCTCCAAAAGTAGAACCATGTGTTCCTGCTGTCATTCCAGAAGCAACTTTTTTATTCATCAAAACTGCTCCAATTGGGAATCCTCCTCCTATTCCCTTAGCAATAGGAACAATATCAGGTTTTACTCTAGATGCTTCGAAAGCAAAAAAATCTCCAGATCTTCCAATTCCACATTGAACTTCATCTAATATTAGTAAAATTTTTTTTTTATTACAAATTTTTCTTAATCCTTTTAGACACCAATCAGGTATTACTTTGATGCCACCCTCTCCCATAATAGTTTCAACCATTATCGCTGCAGTATTTTTTGTAATTTTCTTTTTTAAAGATTTGTGATTTCCAAATTCAAAATGATCAAAACCACCTACCTTTGGGCCAAAACCATCTGTCATTTTTTTTGATCCACTTGCATAAATTGCAGCTAATGTTCTTCCATGAAAAGAATTTTTAATACATAAAATTCTATTTTTGTTAAGTTTGCCAATTGAATGGAAATATTTTCTAGCTACTTTTATGGCTGCTTCTGTCGCTTCAGCTCCACTATTTTGAAACATAACATAATCAGCAAAGGTTTTTGTTACTATTTTTTTTGCTAATTTTTCCCCCTCTGGGATTTGAAATGCATTTGAAACATGCCAAAGTTTTTTAGATTGTAGGTTAATTGTTTTAACTAGTTTTGGATGTGCATGACCTAAAGAATTTACAGCTATTCCTTGCACAAAATCTAAATATTTCTTTCCGTTTGTAGAATATAAATAACTACCAACTCCATATTTAAATGAAATTTTTTTACGATTATAATTTTTAGCTAGATAGCTCATAATTTTTTAAATAGTTTTTATAAATTTTAATAATTAGATACAAGTTATGATTGAAATTACATATAATCTTAAAAACCCCCACTTCTGTTGATAACTCAAACATTTTGCTTGTTTTAAATTTATTTTTATCAGTATATAGTGATTAAACTAAATAATTATACTATATATAGTCATGAGTTGGAACGAAGAAAAAGTAGCTAAACTAAAAGAACTGTGGGGCAAAGGAAATACCGCAAGCCAAATAGCAGAAATAATTGGTGGTCTAAGTAGAAATGCGATTATTGGTAAAGCACACAGATTAAATTTATCTGCAAAAATTAAAACTAGAAATTCTCCAAAAAATTTAAATCAAATAAATTATTCGGATAGAAAAATTGATAATCCTTCTAGAAGTCGAAAAAGTAAGTTTAAGTCTTTAATAATTGATAAAGATTTTGAGCCAGAAAATCCAAAACAACTAGAAGAACTAGACGAAAATTCTTGTAAATGGCCTATAGGCCATCCAGATGAGAAATCGTTTTATTTTTGTGGCAGATCTTCTTTAAAAGATTTTTCATATTGTAAATTACATCTATTGTACGCATATCAACCAAAGGGTAAAAAAGATGATGCGACAGATAAAGAGGAAGACTCAGAATTTGTACAAAAGAAAACTAAGTCCGCTTAAAAAATTCTTTTAAATTTTATTTTTTTTCTATTTTATACTTTTCAGTCGAAAATTGACCACCATCTCTCCACATATAACAGTATTTATTTACTTCTTTATCAAAAAATTTAATACTAGGAACTCCTATTTCGTTATTGGTTTTATATTTTCCTGATTTAATATTATCGTATTTTAGTAGTCTAAGTTGATCAGTGGTTAGCAATGGATTTGGAAGTAATTCAAAAAATTTTGCTGAAAAATTAGCTAAAACAAAAGGGAAAGGTAACAAAATTCTTTTTTTGTCCATTAATTTTAAAAGTGTCATCAATATTTCTTTAAAAGATATTATTTCAGGACCAATACATTCAATTACATTTGATTGTATTTTTTTTGAAATTACATGATAGATAATATCAGTTAAATCTGAACAATGAATTGGAGAAAATTTGGTTTCTCCATTATAATAAAGTGGAAAAATGGGAAGTCTATTAAGCAATGTCATAAAGCTTGTTGTAAAATTATCATCGACTGAGTAAACTACAGAAGGTCTTAGTATAGTTGCTAAGGGAAAGTTTTTTAAAATATTTTTTTCTCCCTCAAGTTTGCTTTGAGCATATAAACTATCTTTAGCTTGATTAATACCTAATGCGGATAAATGAATAAAATTTTCTAAATTATATTCTCTACAAAGCTTAGCTAGTAAAGTTGGAAAAACAGTGTGAATATTTTTAAAAGTATTGCCTTTTTTAGTCTCAAATAAAATACCAACTAAATTAATACATATATTTGTATTTTTTATAAGATTTCTAATTTTATTCTCTTCAAAAATATTTGCTTCTACAATGTCTATATAACCTGCATTAGCTTGGGTTTTAACGATGTAACTTTTCTGATGAATGTTTCTAGTTACAACAGTTACTCTGTAGTTATTTTTTGTAAGTTTTCTTATTAAGTTACGACCAATTTGACCACTACCGCCAAAAATTAGACAATTTTTTTCTTTCATATATATATATTTAAAAATGAGCGTTAATATTAAACTGCACAAAAATGACTTACCAGATGATTTAGAATTAGGCAACGTAATAGCGGTTGATGGTGAGTTTATGGGGCTAAATGTCAGACGCGACCCTCTATGCTTAATTCAAATATCTACTGGAAATTTAGATGCCCATATTGTTCAGTTTGATAGAAAAAATTATAATGCACCAAATTTAATTAAGGTTCTATATGATGAACATGTAACAAAAATATTTCATTATGGAAGAGCAGATCTAGCTCATATTAAATACTATTTAAAAACTGATACAAATAATATTTTGGACACAAAAATTGCATCAAAATTAGCAAGATCATATTCAGATCAACACTCCTTAAAAACGTTAATAAAAGAATTTATTGCTATAGACATCAGTAAACAATTTCAAAGTTCAGACTTTGGGGGAGATCTATCGCCTGCGCAACTTAAGTATTGTGCAAATGATGTAATCTATTTACACAAAATTCATAACGAACTTAATAAAATATTAGAACGAGAAGATAGAATTAAACTTTATCAAGACTGTATAAAATTTCTAAAAACAAGAGTTGAGCTTGACTTGGCTTTTTTTAAAGATGATATTTGGTCTCATTAATGATTAAAAAAAATTTTCTTTCTGTTGCTAAAAATGTAATTAATCTTGAAATAAAAGCATTACAGAAACTTAAAAAAAAAATTAATAGTTCATTTAACAAAGCTGTTATTCAAATAGCAAAATGTGAGTCCAAAGTAGTTTTATGTGGTGTTGGTAAAAGTGGACTTATAGCATCAAAAATTGCTGCTACTCTTTCTTCAGTTGGCACACCCTCATTTAACCTTTCTGCTAGTGACTCATCTCATGGCGATCTAGGAAGTATAACAAAAAAAGATATCTTAATTATTATCAGTAACTCTGGTCAAACGAATGAACTAAAAAATATTATTCAATTTGCAAATAGAAATAAAATATTAATAATCGGTATAGTTTCAAAAAAAAATTCGGTTTTATATAAAGCATCAGATATTAAGCTTCTTATTCCTGAAGTAGAAGAGTCTGGTGGTATTGTACCAACATCTAGTACAACTACTCAACTTGCGATAGGAGATGCACTTGCGATTGCTGCAATGAAATATAAAAAATTTGACAAACTAGATTTCAAGAGAATACATCCAGCAGGCAGCCTTGGGGCTCAACTAAAAACTGTAGAAGATATAATGTTAATCGGAAATAAAATTCCTTTTGTTAACGAAAATCTAGAAATGAAAAAAGCGCTGAAAGTTATCAGTAGTAAGAAGTTGGGTGTTTTGATAGTGCAGAATAAACAAAAAAAAACTGTAGGCATAATTACAGATGGTCAAGTTAGACGATTTAATCAACAAAAATCAAACTTACATTTAATGCAAGTAAAAGAAATTATGACAAAAAACCCAGTAAGTGTTGAAAAAAATGTATTAGCTGCAAAAGCTCTATCTATAATGAATGGAAAAAAAATTACTTTACTTTGTGTATATGATAAAAAAAATAAATTCAAAACTATAGGTGTTGTACATATTCATAATATTTTACAATTAAACCTTTTGTAAATGAAAAAAAAAATCATATGGATAATTGTTCTAATTTTCTTTTTAATAATAATATTTTTTTCTTTTTTTAAGAATTTAAAAAGAGACGAAACCATAAAGACAACAAATCAAACTGAAGAAAATTTAACTTATAATTCTAATATATTAAAAGATGTTAATTATAGTTCTAAAGATGCTAGAGGAAATGAGTATATTATTAAAGCTTCAAGTGGAGAAATAGATTTTTCAAATAATAATATTATTTTCTTAACTGAAGTTAATGCATTAATAAAATTAAACAATTCAAATAATGTAGAAATATATTCTAATTATGGAAAATATAATACTCTCAATCATGATACAATTTTTACAAAAAATGTAAAAGTCAATTATTTGGAAAATAAAATTACTGGTGAATATCTCGATTTTTCAATACAAAGAAATTCTATGATTATCTCAAAAGATGTGGTTTATAAAAATTTAAAAAATATTTTAAAAGCAGACGTAATTGAAGTAAATATTAAAACAAAAGATACAAAAATATTTATGTATGAAAAAAATAAAAAAGTGAATGTTAAAAATTTAAACTGATATGGCTATTATAAAAAAATTTAGAATCAAATCATATAAAACTACAAATTCTTTAATTGAGTTTGAAAATGTTTCACTTGCTTATGGCAATAGATTGATACTAGATAAAATTAATTTCAAAATTAACCATGGACAAATATTTGGTATGCTTGGTCCTAATGGGGTTGGTAAGTCAACTATATTCAATTTAATTACTGGGTTAATTAATCCTAAAAGTGGAAAGATTAAAATTGATGGAGAGGATGTTACTAAATATCCTATTTATCTTAGAACTAAGAAATTTAAAATTGGATATATGCCTCAATATGGAGGATATTTTAACGACCTAAGTCTTTACGATAACTTAAAAGCAATAAGTGAAATTGTAATAGAAAATAAAGCTTACCAGATTGAAAGAATTAATTATTTAATTTCTAAATTTGAACTAGATAATTTAAAAGATGTTAAAGGAAAATTTTTATCTGGTGGACAAAAAAAAAAATTGGTTATTGCTATGTCTCTATTAAGCGAACCAAAAGTTTTATTATTAGATGAGTGTTTTGCTGCTTTAGACGTATTAACCATAAAGATGCTTCAGGAAGTAATTGTCAATTTACAAGAAGAAAATCAAATAACTATTTGTATATGTGATCATCAAGCTCGAGATCTACTAGCATGTGTTGATGTTGCAATGATTTTAAATAATGGCCAAATAGTTGCTCAAGATACTCCATCTAATTTAGTTAAAAATATTAATGCTAGAAATGCTTACTTTGGTGAAAGTTTTAAATTTAATTAATCATAAATGTCTAATTCAGTTGTTTTTAAGAATAAAATAAAAAGGTTTAGTAACACAATTAGAGTTTCAGGAGATAAGAGCATTAGCATAAGATGGATCCTATTTTCATCTCTTGCAGAAGGGGTTTCAGAGGCTCAAAATTTGTTAATGTCTCAAGATGTTATGGCGGCGCTTAATGCAGTTAAAACATTAGGTATTAAGATAAAGTTAAATGAACGTTCATGCAAAATCTATGGAAGAGGAATAAATGGATTTAAATACAAAAAAAATCTTGTAATAGATGCAAAAAATTCTGGTACACTTGGGAGGCTAATTCTTGGTTTTTTAGTTAATACAACAAGTCCAATAAAATTAATTGGTGATAAAAGTTTGTCTAAAAGAGATTTTAAAAGAATTTCAGACCCGCTGAGTAAATTTGGAGTAAATTTTAAGTTAAAAAATAAAAAAAATTTACCTCTAACGATTAATGGCTCTTCGGATTTAACTCCAATTAAATATTTTGAAAATAGAGGATCAGCTCAATGTAAAAGTGCAGTAATATTTGCAGCTAGCAGAACGAAAGGTACAACTAGTATAAAAGCAAAAAAATCAAGAAATCATACTGAACTATTATGTAAGTATCTCAACCTACCTGTGACTGTTCAAAATAAAAAAAATTATGATTTAATAAGAGTTAAAAAGGTTAAAAAGATTAGAAATTTTAATTATAAAATTCCTTCTGATATAAGCTCCAGCGCCTTTTTTATTGTTCTAGCTTCACTAAGTCAAGGCTCTAACCTCACAATAAAAGATGTAAACATTAATCCATCTAGGGTTGGAATAATTACAATTTTAAAAAAAATGGGTATTAAAATTTATTTAAAAAATCAAAAATATTATAAAGGAGAAAAAAAAGCAGATATCAAAGTTAAAGGTCCTAAAAAAATAAGATCTATTAATTGCCCATTAAAATTAAATAGTAAACCAATAGATGAATTTCTAGTAATTTTTCTAGTTGCCGCTAAAGCAGAGGGTATTTCTTATTTCAAAAATCTGGATGAATTAAATCAAAAAGAAAGTCCACGACTAATTTGGGGAGCAAAGATTTTAAGAAAAATGGGTATAAAAACAATCACAACAAAAAATTCAATAAAAATTTTTGGTAACCCTAATCTCAAAATAAAAAAAAAAATTGAAATTAAAAACTATTTAAAAGATCATAGAGTTTTTATGACAAGTGTTATAGCTGCTTTATCTTTTGGGGGAAAATGGAAAATACACGACAAAGACTCAATAAAAACTTCATTTCCTTCTTTTTTAGATATTATAAAAAAGATTAATAAATGAGACGAAAGAAAATTTTAAAAATTGCAATTGACTCTCCTGCTGCCGCAGGAGCTGGAACTTTAGCTAAAGCTATATCCAAACATTATAATCTTTATTATCTTGACACTGGAAAAATTTATAGAATGATTGCTTACATTAAGATGAAATTTCCTGAAAAATTTAATCAAAATTATTTAAGAAAAAAAATTCTTTCGTTAAAGATGAAAGATCTAGAAAATAATAATTTAGTTTCAGACGAGATTGGTAGCGAAGCATCAATTATATCAAAAGATAAAAATATCAGAAAATTAGTTCATTTATTCCAAATAAACTGTGCTTACTATCCACCCAAAAGATTTAATGGATCGTGTTTAGATGGTAGAGATATTACTTACAAGATAATTCCAGATGCTGATTTTAAATTCTTTATTACTGCCAACTTAAAAACAAGAGCATTACGCAGATACAAAGAGCTTAAAAAATTAAATAAGAAAGTATCTTACCAAGATGTGCTGAAAAGCATTAAAAAACGGGATAAAAATGACTTTAATAGAAAAATTTCACCTCTAAAGAAAACAAAAGATTCGGTATTGCTAAATACTTCGAAACTTAATAAAAGATCCTGTTTTTTAAAAATAAAAAAAATTATAGACAATAAAATAAATACTTAATGGAAATTTATAAAGATTTATCAAACCCAGAATCCCAAGAGTTTCAAAAACTACTTAATAGCCAACTTTCCAAAATTCAAATTGAAGAGGGAAAAATTATAAACGGCAAAATAAATAAAATAACTGAAAAATTTGTTTTTTTATTTGTTGAGGGTTTAAAAAGTGAACCTGTATTAGATATAAATGAATTAAAAAGTATGGGCTTAAGTGAGAAAATCAAAGTAGGTGAAACAATCCCTGTTTTATTAGAGAAAATTGAAGATAAAAATGGTGAGGTTTTAGTTTCAGCAAGTAAAGCTCAAAAAATTAAAGGATGGGACAAACTGGTTGAAGCTTATGAAAAAAATGAACCAATAATGGGTAAAATAACATCTAAATGTAAAGGTGGATGCATTGTGGAACATATTGACACTGGTTCTCTTATGTTTTTACCAGGGTCACAAATCAGTGATAAGCCACTTAAAGATATTGCCCACCTAATTAATGAGCCACAAAAATTTGCACTTATAAAATTAGATAAAGTCAGAGGTAATGCTTGCGTGTCTAGAAGAGAAATAATTTCCTCTTTTAAAAAAGAAGATAAAGCGAAAATAATAGAAAAATATAAAGTTGGCGACATTATCAAAGGAGCAGAGGTAAAAGGATATAGTTCATTTGGATGTTTTTTTAATGTTAAGGGTGAACTAGATGTCCTAGTTCATTTACAAGAAATTTCATATTCAAGAGTAAATCATCCTGATGAAATATTTACTATTGGAGAAAAACATGACCTAAAAGTAATATCAGTTGATAAAGAGAAATTACAAGTTGGCTGTTCTGTAAAACAACTTTCACCTGATCCGTTTGAACATATAGAAAATTATGAATTAAATAAAATCTATAAAGTCAAAGTTGTTAAATTAATGGACTTTGGTGCATTTTGTGAATTAGAGCCAGGCCTAACAACACTGCTTCATTCTAGCGAACTTAGTTGGACTAAAAAAAATATATCAGCTAAAAAAATGCTAAAAATTGGTGACACAATAGATTGTATTATTACAGAGATTGATAAAGAAAGAAGAAGAGTCGCTATAAGTCATAAACTAACGCAAGAAAATCCATATAACACTTTCGAAAAAAAATATTCAATAGGTGATATTGTGGAGGGAGAAGTTGTAAATAAAAATGAATATTCTCTGTTCGTAAATGTTGAAAACTTAGATATTGACGCCTTTTTACATTGTAATGATTTAACTTATTTAAATAATGGTGAAGAAGAACTTACAAAATATAAAAAAGGTGACAGAATAAAAGTAAAAGTTCTAGAAATTAAAGTAAATGATCAGAAAATCAGAGTTGGGTTAAAACAAACGCAAGCAGATCCATTTGATTGGTTTAAAGATAAGAAAAAAAATCAAATAATTACAGTTAAGGTCATCTCTACCGATAATAAAGGATTAATTGTTAGACCAGAAAACTGTGAAATGGATTTTCAAATTCGAAAGTCAGCAATAGCAATCAATGCATCAGATGCTCGTCCAAGTAGATGGACAGGAGGTGAAAAGTTAGATTGTGCTATTGCAGATATAGACTTTAAAAAAAGAAAAGTGACTCTGAGTATTAAGCTTTTAGAAGAAATTGAAAAAAAAGAAGCTCTAGACAAATATGGTTCTAATTCTGAAAGTTCTGGAAAAAATCTACCATTTTCATCGCTATCAGAAGACCTAAAAAATAAAGAAAAAAACAAAAAATAGAATACTTAAATTGGCTATTGTAAAATCTAAGCTCTTAAAACAACTTTCAAACAATTACCCCAATTTTCTAAAAAAAGACCTGGAAAAATTTACTAATATTATTTTATCTGAAATTAAAAAATCATTAAAAAAAGGAGATAGAGTAGAATTAAGAGGGTTTGGAGTTTTTTCTACAAAAATACAAAAGGCAAGAATTTCAAGAAATCCTAAGACAGGAGAGAAAGTAAATACACCTAAAAAAAAAACAATTCACTTTAAAATGTCAAAAGATTTGTTTAAAAAATTAAACGATGAAAAAGAATAAAATATTCATAGCATGTGACAGTACAAATATTCCAAAGATTAAAGAAATAATAAAAAAATCAAAAACTTCTAAATTAAAAATTGGTTATAAATTTGGATTAGAGTTTTTAAATTCAAAAAGTGGAAGAAAGTTTGTTTCTCAATTAACAAATCAAATTACCTTTGGAGATTATAAATTTTCAGATATCCCAAATACTTGTTCTTCAGCCATAAAGGCAATTAAAGATCTTAAATTTAATTATTGTACTATTCATATTAGTTCTGGATTAGAAGCATTAAAAGCAGCTAAGAAAGCTTCTGGTAAAACAAAGTTGGTAGGAGTAACAATTCTAACATCTTTAGACAATAAAGCTCTTAATGAAATTGGTTTTCGTTGGGATGTTAAAAAATTAGTTTACCACCAAGCTAAATTAGCAAATAAAGCAAAATTAGATGCAATCGTTTGTAGTGCACAAGAAGTTAAAATAGTTAAAAAAGTATTTAAGAAAGAAATTATTACACCAGGAATAAGATTTAATTCTAAATCAAATGATCAAAAAAGAGTCTTAACTCCTAAGCAAGCATATAAATATGGAAGTGATTGGCTTGTAATTGGAAGACCAATTACAAAAGGTAACATTAAAAATAATATTAAAAAATTAATCAATCATTTAAACTAATGAAAGGTTGTAAGATTTGTGGGATCTCAGATCTCGATACTCTTGAGTTTATAATTAATCATCAGTACCCACCTAAATTTATTGGTTTTATTTGTAACTATAAAAAAAGTTCAAGATATGTTGGGGTTGAAAAACTTAATGAGCTACTAGTATTAGATAAAAAGAATTCTTATTTTGTAGCTGTACTTGTAAAGCCTGGCAAAGATATTTTGGAAAAAATTAAACACCTTCCTTTTGATTATTATCAAATATATGACTGTACACCTGAAGAGATAAAAGAAATTAAACAAAAGTATAATATGAAGGTTATTACTGCTTTAACAGTAAAAGATGAAAATGATGTTAAAAAATACCGTTTATTTTCTGAGGTAACTGACATTTATTTATTTGATAGCAAAGGTTACGAAAAGAGTATGGCTTTTGATCATAAACTTATTCAAAAAATAAAAATTAATAAACCATTAATGTTAGCAGGTAATATACAAGTAAATGATAATCTTGAAAATTATAAAAAAATCGCAGATATTATAGATATATCTGGGGGTCTAGAGACATGTGGGGTAAAAGATAAATCCAAAATTGATATATTTTTAAATAAGATAAAATAGGTAAACAATGAAACTTAAAAAAAGAATTCCATTAATTGATCAGCATGATCAGCATGGCTTTTGGGGTGGTAAATTTGGGGGAAGTTTTATCCCTGAGACTCTAAAAAAACCTGTAGAAGATTTAACAAATGAATTTAAAAAATTAAGAAAAGACAAAAAATTTCTTAAAAAAAGAGATTTTTATTTTAAGAATTACGTTGGGTCCCCTACTTCATTTATAAAACTTGAAAATTTATCAAATCATTTATCAGGGGCTCAAATTTGGGCAAAGGTGGTCTCTGAAGCAAACGGAGGTGCACACAAGATATACAATGCAACAGTTCATGCCATGATTTGTAAAGCAATGGGAAAGAAATATATAGTTGGTGATACAGGCGCGGGTTATGCAGGCAAAATGCTAAGTATGGCAGCTAAAAAATTTGGTCTTAAATGTAAAATATTTATGGGGGCAAAGGATATTAAAAGACAAAAACC
>MDTB01107626.1_pt1 | contig 14990 bp, 11 predicted proteins | sample 811161 | NCBI WGS metagenome assembly MDTB01 (sample SAMN05326650, study PRJNA326480) | marine metagenome | isolation source: seawater | place: Mediterranean Sea | collected 2009
AAGGAAATATCTAGCTCCAGGGCTTTTTGGCCCATGTGGTTACGGATTTCCATCAATCATAGGTGCTAAAATAGGAAAACCAGAAGTACCAGTAGTTGGGTTTGCAGGTGATGGGGCTTTTGGGATTTCCATGAATGAGATGACTGCCATCGGCAGAGAAGGTTGGCCACCAATAACAATGGTAATCTTTCGAAATTACCAATGGGGGGCCGAAAAGAGAAATAATACACTTTGGTTTGACGATAATTTTGTAGGAACTGAATTAGCCGACAATGTCTCTTATGCAAAAATTGCAACGGCCTGTGGTTTGTTGGGAGAGCAAGTCTTTTCAATGACCGAATTGAAAGAAAAACTTCTTGAAGCATTAGAAAATCAAATGACCAAAAAGCAAACCACTTTCTTGGAGGTTTTATTAAACCAAGAACTTGGTGAGCCATTTCGCCGGGATGCCATGAGGAAACCTGTGGAGGTGCAAGGTGTAAACAATTCAGACATGGAAAATCATCAGCATGCCTAGTTCGTGTAAAGACCTCCGAAAGGAAAAAGATGGCTATAAATTCTTTTCTCCAGTCTCTGGAGAATATCATTTGCCCTCCAAGCCTTCTCGTTAAGGCAAAGAAAATTAAAAGGCTACCCAGAGTTGTGATAGCGGAGGCTGGAACTGAGGTGGTAATGCAATCTGCGAAAAGTGCGTTTGAGGCTGGAATCATGGCACCTATTTTCGTAGGTAATAAAACAGATATTTTTTTAGCTGCGAAGAGATTAGACTGGGACATTAGAGGGTTTGATCTAGTCCATTCCGAAAGTGAAGAAGAGAGTGCAAATGCTGCTGCAAAATTGTGCGGGGTAGGTGCGGCTGAAATCTTAATGAAAGGGAATGTGCATTCAGATAAGTTTATAAAAGCTGTAATAACTTCAAAAAACAAGATCAGAACCTCAAAAAGGCTAATACATGTTTTTTATATTACCCCTGCAGACGGTACAGACGGAGTTATGATTTCTGATGCGGCAGTAAATGTAGTACTTAACGAAAAATCAAAAAAGAGAGCAACCTTGGTTGTCGTTGAATTACTAAAAAAAATAGGAATAGTAAGGCCAAAAATCGCTTTTTTATCTGCAAGTGAAAGTATTATTGAAAGTATGCCTTCCACTATAGAGGGAAAGGCTCTTTGTGATTGGAGCAAGGAAAATATCAAAAACGCTGATTTTGCTGGACCATTGGCCTTAGATTTGATTTTGTCCCGCCAGGCGGCTGTGATAAAGGGTTTGGCCGAAAATAAGGTGAGTGGTAGGGCAAATGGAATAATAGTTCCAGACATCGTGTCAGGAAATGCATTATTCAAAGCACTTGTTTATATGGGTGGGGGCTGTGCAGCAGGCCTTGTGATTGGAGCTAAGGTCCCGCTTATTTTAACGAGTCGTGCAGATCCACCGGCAGCAAGGCTAGCGTCAATTGCGCTAGCCTCGATAAGCCAAAGCTAGGCAAGGGTGAGGTTTGATTTTATAATAGTAGGCGCTGGCTCTGCTGGATGCGTGTTAGCTAACCGTTTGTCAGAAAACAGTCTTAATTCTGTTGCACTAATTGAGGCTGGTGGAAGCGATATTAATCCTTGGATACAAATACCTATCGGATATTTTAAAACGATTAATAATCCCAAATTAGATTGGTGCTATAGGACTGAACCAGAGAAGGAATTAGGTAATAGAATTTTGAACTGGCCTCGTGGAAAGGTTATTGGAGGGTCAGGTTCAATAAATGGGTTATTATACGTGAGAGGTCAACCAGACGATTTTGACGATTGGGCATATAAACAGGGAAATTCAGGTTGGGCTTGGAGGGACGTACTGCCCTATTTCAGAAAATTGGAAAAGTGGAATGGAGGAAACCCTAAAAACCTAAGAGGCTATTCAGGACCATTAAACATTACAGAAACCAGTCTTAAGCGAAAGGTGGTAGATTACTGGTTGGAATCCTCGGAAAACGCTGGATACTCTAGATATGAGGATTACAACGAAGAACAGGAAGGAGTTGGCTATTTTCAATTAACCTTGAAGAATGGATTAAGATGTAGTTCTTCAAACGCTTATTTAAGACCAATAAAGACCCGAAAAAATCTGGTCATTTTCAGAAATAGCGTTGTTTCAAAAGTATTAATTTATAATATGAAAGCTATTGGAATAGAGCTAATTAGGAATGGGAAAAAGTCAAATATTCATGCTAATCGAGAAGTGATCCTCTCAGCAGGTGCAATTGGATCACCTCAAATCTTGATGTTATCAGGAGTGGGAGATGCTAAGGAGTTGAAGAATAATGGCATCCAAGTAGTGCGTAATTTACCCGGAGTTGGGAGAAACCTGCAAGATCATCTCCAAGCTAGGCCAGTATTCAAGACAGATTTGCCAACTGTTAATAGTGAGTCAAAAGACTTTCTTCAGAAGATGTTAATTTTTCTTCAATATGCGGCTACTCGTTCGGGAGCTATGACAATGGCGGCCAGTCTTGGGGCGGGATTTTTGAAAACTTCTGAGAAACTAAGTAGGCCGGATATTCAATTTCATATTCAACCCTTTAGCAGTGATAATCCTACCAAAGGCACTCACAGTTTTTCTGCTTTCACAACATCAGTAACCCAACTTCGACCAAAAAGCGTTGGATTTATAAAGCTGAGATCTGCTAATATTTTTGATCACCCTTTAATTTCCCCATATTACCTAACAAATGAATTGGATAGATCAACGATGATTAAAGGGGTAGAAATTGCAATAAAAATAGCTTCGATGGAGCCTTTACTTAGCTCCATAAATGAGATGTATTATCCAGAAAAGAATTGGGTCAAACAAGGTAAAAAAGGTATTTTGGACTGGATAAGGCAAACTGCTGTTACAATTTATCACCCAGTGGGAACATGTAAAATGGGCTCTGACAAGTTTTCTGTTGTTTGTAATAAGCTTAGGGTTCAGGGGATAGATAATCTCAGAGTGGTTGACGCATCAATTATGCCAAAAATTACTTCGGGAAATACTAATGCTCCTACTATTATGATAGCAGAAAAAGCATCTGATTTAATTTTAGGCAGAGTGTTGGGCAGTAACGATACCAGTTAAGCGATTCATTTTTTGTGAAATTAAAAACCTAATACAGATTTTAGTATTAGGTCTTTGGTTTTAAAGGAATAATCTATTAAGGATTAAAGCAGACTAAATAAGCTTTCTACAATCAAGCTATCATATTATTGAATTATCATATCTAACAGTAAGGACGGGACATGCCAATTGAAATTCTAAAGAGTAGTAAAACTGAAGAAGAAAAGAGAGAAGATGATGCAAAGGTGAGATCTGTAGTTGAAGACTCTCTTTCATTTATCGAGGCAAATGGAGATCAAGCAGTAAGGTCATTAGCTAATAAATTTGACAGACATAGTCCCAAACGGTTCCAACTTTCTAGCAGTGAAATAAATGCTGCAATGCAAAAGGTCACAACTCAGGATATGAGAGACATAAAGTTTGCCCAAACACAAATTCGTAACTTTGCCGAGCTGCAGCTAAACAGTATAAAAAATATAGAGGTAGAAACCTTGCCTGGTATTATTTTGGGCCATAAGAATATTCCTGTGCAGTCTGTAGGCTGCTATATTCCAGGTGGAAAGTTTCCCCTGGTGGCAGCTGCTCACATGTCCGTCCTCACTGCTTCAGTTGCGGGAGTTCCAAGGATTATTGCTTGTACTCCCCCGTTAAAGGGTAGCCCGCATCCTGCGATAATCACAGCTATGCATTTAGCTGGAGCCCATGAAATCTATATGTTAGGGGGTATTCAAGCAGTGGGGGCTATGGCCATAGGCACTGAAACAATTAAACCAGTTCAAATGTTGGTTGGCCCTGGAAATGCATTTGTTGCAGAGGCCAAGAGGCAACTTTTTGGTCGAGTTGGGATAGATCTTTTTGCTGGCCCAACAGAAACTATGCTTATTGTTGATGAAACTGTAGATGCTGAGCTGTGTGCTACCGATCTATTGGGCCAGGCAGAGCATGGATACGACTCGCCAGCTTGCATGATCACCAATTCTCAAAAATTAGCTGAAGATACACTATCCGAAATTAAGCGGCTCCTAAAAATACTTCCAACATCAAAAACTGCTAGTGCAAGTTGGGAAAATTATGGTGACATGATTCTTTGTGATACCCATGATGAAATGTTAAAACTGGCAAATGAGATGTCTTATGAACATGTTCAGGTTATGACTGATAGAGATAACTGGTATTTGGAAAATATGAATTCTTATGGTGCATTATTTTTAGGTGCCAGGACAAATGTCGCAAACGGTGATAAGGTTATTGGTACAAATCATACTCTTCCCACAAAAAAAGCAGGTAGATATACGGGAGGTCTTTGGGTAGGTAAGTTTCTAAAGACCCATACTTATCAAAGAGTAGAAACCGATGAAGCCGCCGCTATGATTGGAGAATATGGATCACGATTAAGTATTATGGAGGGTTTTGTAGGGCATGCTGAGCAATGTAATATTAGGGTACGTCGTTATGGTGGTAGGAATATACCGTATGGGGTAGCGGCAAAAGTAGTCGCTGGCTAAATTTCTAGTTCCCTTTACGTTTTGGCTATTATTTTTTACTGATAATCTAAACCAGTGGCATAAATTTAGGATTTCAAAGAAGCCCTCTGAGATATATGAGCAGAAAGTATAAACTCTTATGGTAAAGCTGTAACTCCCCCATCCACTATTAATTCTATTCCCGTTATATAGGATGACGATTCTGAAAGAAGAAAGGAAGTGGCATTTGCTATATCAGTCGGGGAACCAAGGCGGCCAATTGGTACATGATCAGCAGCTGTTTTTGCTAAAGACTCATCTTTTATCCATCTTTTCTGCATTTGGGTTTTTATTGCTCCAGGAAGAATCGCATTTGAGCGAATATTATTTTTAGCTAATTGAATTGCTAAAGACTTTGATAAAGCCAACAAACCAGCTTTGCTTGCCCCATAAGCGTCTTGGGCTTTAATATCTCCCCTGAGTGCTTGTATTGATGATATGTGAACCATTGACCCAAAACCTGATTTTTTCATCCAAGGTATAGTATATCGAGCAGCTAGTGCTGCTCCCTTGAGATTTATATTTAAAACTTGGTCCCAAATATCTAGATCAATATCTAACAAGGATTTATCCCTATCAAACCATAAAACACCAGCACAATTTACTAAAAGATGGATGCCGTTGTTGTTCTTTGCAAATTTATCAATATTTTCCTTGAGAAATTTTTTGTTAGTAATATCTCCCTTACTGAAAATTGATTTGGGGGGTAGTTTTTTCTTTGGAACTTCAATATCAATCATCAGAATATCCGCACCATTCTTAGAAAGCAGTTCACTTATCGTGAAACCCATATCACCGGCCGCACCAGTAACCACTGCTACCTTGTTTCTAAAGTTCATTACTGCTTTCTATATGTTAAGTTGCCTGGCCTCGAAGGAATAAAAATTAGCCTAACTTCTCCAATTCATTTCTGATAATTTTAGCAATAGTAACGCAATCATCCTGTGTGAATGTCAACGGAATTCGCATATCAATTGTCTTAGAGAGGTAATGCAAAGTTTTTTCTAGAACTGGTAGATCTTTTATATAGGTCCAACTATCATATCTGCTGGTGAAAGCTTTTGGTTCTTTATTTCCAAACCATTTTAGATCAACGCCTCTTTTAAGGCATGCATCTATAAATATTGGAATAGTATTATCGTTTAAATCGTGGGTCCTGAATTGCATTGAAGACCCCACATAGAATTCCTGACAATCTCTATTCGGAATAGATAAGCCTTTAATTTGGGTAAGCTTGTCAAAAAGGGTTTTATAAAGGTCATTCCATCGCTGAATATTTTTCTCTAAATTAGGTAATTGCGCACGAAGAATACAAGCTCTGATTTGATCTATTCTCCCTGAATAATTTGGTGAATCCAGGCGGGTCTCCTTGAAAGTCTTCTCGCTTGGGATAGAACCATGCCGATTGTACAACATATAAGAACCTGAAGAGACAATCGCTTTTGCAGCTAATTTAGGATTGTTGGTAGTCAAAAACCCTCCTTCGCCCGAGTTCAGATGTTTATAAGTTTGAGTGGAAAATGCAGAAACTAAACCAAAGTTTCCTGATCTGATCCCTCGCCATTTGGCCCCCATGGTATGTGCACAATCTTCGATAAGTTTTACGCTATTATCTTTACAAAGGCTAGTTACCTTATCCATATCTGCTATGTGACCTCGCATATGCGAAAGAAGCAGATACTTGGCTTTACTATTAATGATTTTATTTTGTAGATCAATTAGATCAATATGATAATTTTCATCAATCTCGACAAATATTGGATTTGCTCCTACACTATGAATTGCCCCTGGAACTGGGGCTAGGGTATATGCATTTGCCAAAACCTTGTCACCAGATTTCACACCACTAGTTCTTAGTGCTAACTGGATGGCATAACCTCCTGAAGCGCAAGCTAAGCAATATTTTACTCCCTGCCAATCTGCAAATTCTTTTTCTAGGAGACTAGCTTGGCTTTGCTCGTTGGGTTCAAGGTTATATCGGTGTAAACGACCAGACCTCATAAGTTTTGTGGCTAAGTCTATCCCTTTTTCTGGTATAGGTTCTTGCTGAGTAAAAGATTTTTCAAATTTAATTTCTGTCATTAAATGCTCATTTCTTTACTGCACTATAGCACTGACTTTATTATCATTTCAATTAACTGATTCCTAAATTAAGATTTTCTGATTTTGTTGATCTTCAAAGTTAATCTAAACTTTCTGGTGGTAGGAGGATATCAAATGCCCCACCAAGAAATGGTTCATATTTCCTCCATTGTTGCGAGCTACCTTGATACACTTTTTTTCGAACCTGAAGGTTAGAAGCTGTTGCTACGTTTCTGGTATTATCTTGAGGCGAGAGAAATTTTTCATTCCAATCTAAGCCAATATTGGCAATTAGTTGGCGAGTCTCACTTTCCTGATTCTTTACTAGTAATTCATAATCGAGATTGTAAATTCTATGACCTAGAGAGTCTTCCCAAAAGGCCATGAGATTTTCATATAGTTGGTAGTAATTTATGATATCATCAAGTGCATAACAAAAGCCTAAATTTTCTGATACAAAATATTGCTTATAATTTGCCCAACATACTGCAGCTGGATTTCTTTTGACGTGTATTATTTTTGCTTCAGGAAATGCGCCTGCTATTAACCCTATATGATGAAAGTTTTGTGGCATTTTATCTGTTACAAAAAGACAACCGTTAGAAATATTCTGTAATTTCTTCTGATATGTTTTCCTAAAGTCTAGCAAGGAGGCTTTGTTTATTTTGGACAAGCCATTATTAGCTATTGCCTCACCGAATTGAGTCACAAAAGGTAATTCACCTGCACCCATAACTTGTGGATGAGATGATATTATTTGTTCAACTAGGGTTGTTCCAGAACGCGGCATACCGACTATAAAAACTGGCATTTGCGTTTTTTCTAAGTTATCTGTCTCTAGCGAGTTTTTTTCTATCTGCAGATAGTTTGCTTTAATTCTTTTGAAGAGTTCTATGTCTTTATTCATATGGTAGTTTAAAATCTTTTTACGCAGCCCATTACCCTCTTGATAATGCTTATAAGCCTGCTCAAAATTGCCTAAATCCTCGCAAACTTTGGCTAAGCCAAAATTAATGTGGCAAAGCTGCTCCTCTGAAGTATCGCCATCAAGGTAAAGCTTTTGCATTTTAAAATACTGTTCATCTAGTGCGTCATACGTTTTCATTGTTGTAAGCTCCCGATGGGCTTCGGCATAGGTAGGTTTAAACTCTATTGCTTGGCTGCAGCTAGCTGCAGACTCCTTGAATCTGCCAAGTTCCCTAAGAATGATACTCAAGTTGTAATGGGTTTCGGCAAAATCAGGTTTTAGTTGTATTGCTTGACTATAGCTAGCTTTAGCCTCTTCTAACCTGCCCAATTGTTTAAGAATGTTACCCAAGTTGCTGTGAGCCTCTGCATAGTTTGGCTTAAATGTAATTGCCTGCCTACAGCTAGCTTCTGCCTCGTTTAATTGTCCCAGCTCTTTAAGAGTAATACTCAAGTTGTAGTGGGCTTCGGAAAAGTCAGGTTTTAAGGCTATCGCTTGCTTACAGCTTGCTTCAGCTTTGTCTAATTGTCCCAACTCTTTAAGGGTATTACCCAAGTTACTATGGGCTTCTGGATAGTCAGGTTTAAAGGCTATTGCTTGGGTATAGCTAGCTTCAGCTTCCTCTAACCTTCCCAGAGATTTAAGAGTAACACCTAAGTTGCTATGGGCTTCCGGATAGTCAGGTTTAAAGGCTATTGCTTGGGTATAGCTAGCTTCAGCTTCCTCTAACCTTCCCAGATCTTTAAGAGTATTACCCAGGTTGAAGTAGGCTTCGGCAAAGTCAGCTTTAAATGCTATGGCTTTCCTACAGCTTGCTTCAGATTCCTCTAGTCTGCCTAATTGTTTAAGAATGTTACCCAAGTTGTAGTGGGCTACTGCAAAATCAGGTTTTAAATTTATTGCTTGGGTATAGCTTGCTTCAGCTTCCTCTAACCTGCCCAGATCTTTAAGAGTATTACCTAAGTTGCTGTAAGCCTCTGCATAATGAGGTTTTAAAGCTATTGCTTGAGCATAGCTTCTTTCAGCCTCTTCTAATCTACCTAATTCTTTAAGAGTGATGCCTAAATTGAAGTGGGCCTCGGCAAAGTTAGCTTTAAAAGCTATCGCTTGCCTACAGCTCGCTTCAGCCTCTTCTAATCTACCTAATTCTTTAAGCGTTATACCTAAGTTACTGTGCCCTTCTGCATCTTGTGGTGCTAAATACAAAGATCTTTGCATCGGTGATACTGACTCAAGGATTCTGCCTGTTTGCTTCAATAAGATGCCAAGTACTTTCCAAGAAAACGGATGTTTGGGAAACCTTTTGGTAAGGGATATTGCTAACTCTTCTGCTTCAGCCAATTTCCTATTTTGATACAGAAGCAATAGGTTATTTAATTCGGTATTAGGTGGATTGGTGCTATTGTTAAATTGCTTTTTCTCCTTTTGATTTCTTTTGATTTCAGTAACTTTTTTGCGTTTATCTTTCAATTTTAACTTGGTCTTTTTTAAAGTTGATTTAATTTTGTCGACTTGAGTTGTGGATTTAAACTGTGTCTCAAAGAAAGTTAGTTTCTCTTGAGCCACTCCGTGCTTCTTTGCTTTTTCGAGGACCAGTTTTAATTTGTCATGTTGCTTTACTTTGATAAGAGCATCAATGTAGCTAAGCCAAAACTGTTCTATTTGCGGGTTTACGTCGACAGCAGTTTTCAATAGGGGTAATGCCGCATCAGTTTTGTTTGCATGTAGAGCTAAGAGGCCAAGATTGTGGTTAGCATCTGGGTGAAATGGTTGCGATTGCAAGATAGACCTATAAAGTCGCTCAGCATCTTGTAATTTGCCTTTCCTATGTGCTTCCACACCTTGCTGAAGAGCTTTTTCAATCGTTAGTTCCATTTTATTTTAGTTTTTTATGATAATTTGTCATTTAATGGTGGTAGTTCAAATTTCTTTGTCACTCGCTTTTCACTTTTCAGTTTCTATTTTTGGTTTTTTATCCCTTTTATTCATCAATAAATAAATTCTCTGTAGATTTATTGAAATAGCTAGCAAAAGGGAGATAACTACTATTTGAAATCAAAATCCCATAATGAAAACTCCTAAGTAATTTATTTTATAGTATTATTCCCACTCAATAATCCTAATCTTGTAAACCAGTGTTAATATTGTCTTTTTAAGAAGTTTGACACTTCTTTGAGACATATTTATGAAAATCTATTCTTCAACCTCTTCTGCCCACCATGTAAATTTCAATTTTCAACATATCATGCAATGGTCAATAAGAATTTTTTCATTTTTTTCTAAGAATATTGCCTGGTTCATTAGTTCGTCATTTGATGTAGAAATATATTGCTTCCAAATGACACCAATTGAACTTTGTCTCCCAAAAAAATATACAAATTTTCTTTCAACAAACAAAGCACGAGGTTCTTTTGATAACTGCAATTTTAGATTTTCAGGCGTTACAATTTTTCTCATTCTTTCCGTGAAATCTCTAGTATGCTTAGCATGATTATCTTCATTAGAACCATTGAGGCAGTTGTCCATTGTAGGTTTTACAATCCCTAAGATTTCGTTTTTCTCCATTTCAATAAATTTCACTATTTACCTTTTAACACTCAAAAAAATATTCTTATTCCTTATTAAATTATTGATTTTATTATATTTTTTATTCACTCCCACTCTATAGTTCCAGGGGGTTTTGAGGTGATGTCGTAAGTTACCCTATTAATTCCTGGGACCTCATTTATGATTTTGGTTGCAGTTTCGCTCAAAAACTCATGACTAAAGGGGTAGTAATCGGCTGTCATGCCGTCAATGGAAGTTACAGCACGGAGCGTACATGCATAATCATATGTTCTTTTATCCCCCATTACGCCAACTGTTTTAACCGGTAGAATAGCAACAAATGCCTGCCAAATTTCGTCATATAGTTCAAATTTCTTTATTTGTTTCAGATATAAAGCATCCGCCTTGCGAACTATCTCTATTTTATCTCTAGTTATTTCTCCTGGGCATCTTATCGCAAGCCCTGGTCCGGGGAAGGGGTGTCGCTTAATAAAGGCTTCAGAAAGCCCTAATTCCCTTCCTAAAAGACGGACCTCATCTTTAAAAAGGTCTCGTAAAGGCTCTATCAATTTAAGGCCAAGTTTTTTTGGTAGCCCTCCTACATTGTGGTGTGATTTTATTGTTTCTGACGGGCCGCCACTAAAAGAGACGCTTTCAATTACATCTGGGTATAAAGTGCCTTGTGCCAAGAATTTAGCCCCATGTATCTTTTCAGCATACTTTTTAAATATATCAATAAATAGTTTCCCTATTTTTTTTCGCTTTACTTCAGGGTCTTTTATCCCTTCCAGGGCTCTTAAAAAAAGCTCACTCTCATCGGCATAAATTATTGGCATATTAGCTTTTACCTTGAACATTTGTATTACCTCCTGAGCTTCACCTTGCCGGAGGAAGCCATGATCAACAAATACACAAGTAACTTGGTCCTTGATTGCTCTATAAAGAAGGGTGGCAGTTACGCTGCTATCAACACCGCCTGAAATACCACAAATGACTTTTGAATCCCCAATTGTTGACCGAAGTTTATCAATCATCGTATTTTGATACTGGCTCATAGTCCAGTCGCCAGTAAATCCAGCAAGTTCTACAAAATTTTGGAATAATAGTTTTCCTTTTGGGGTATGAAACACCTCAGGATGAAATTGGACACCATAAAAATTTTTTAAAGTATTAGCAACAACTGCATTCGGAGCATTGGAGGACTGAGCATAGACTTTGAATCCTGGTGCCACAACCGCAACATGGTCACCATGGCTCATCCAAACGATTTCAGGACCATTAGCAAACCAACCTTTCAAGAGCGGTAAGTTCATGCAAGGTGAAAGATTTGCTTTCCCAAATTCCGCAGTTCCCATGCCTCCTTCTACAGTTCCGCCAAGTTGGGACATCATTAGCTGTTGACCATAACAGATTCCTAAAACTGGTACACCTAATTCAAAAAGTTCAGTCGGAACTTTTGGGCTATTTTTATCATTCACACTTTTGGGACCACCAGATAAAATGACTGCTTTAGGGTTAAATTGGTAAAGAAAATTTTCGTCTACATTTTGGTAAGGATGTATTTCACAAAAGACGTTTAATTCTCTCAACCGTCTGGCAATCAGCATAGTTACTTGGCTGCCAAAGTCGATGATCAAAAGGGCTTGATACTGGGAAACTTTCATAGTCCTTTAAATACGGGTTTGGAAAAAAAATGCAAGAAATGGAGCCTTTTTAGTTTTAGTATTGTTAAGAAAATAACAAAATCTTGATCCAAGTTGTCGTTTTTGTGGGTAGTTTGACGTAATATAGAAAACAAATCGCAGGTTTTTTTTTTAGAAGTAAGGTAGTATTGACTATATTGACGATGTTTCACGTGAATTCAACTTAAGCCTGGTAAGGGAAAATAGGTCAAAGTATATGAACAGTAGAAGGAAAAGAGGTGCTGGTGGAACGTCTGTTCGAAGAGCTGCAAGGACTGCAATATCGGTAGATACCGCAAAATTTATAGAGAGAACCATCCCAAACCTTGAACTGATGAATTTAGAGGCCATTGAGTTGATTGAAGAAAAGGCCGAACTTGTCCTAGAAGAAATTGGGGTTAAGTTTTTGGATAATGAAAAAGCTCTTAACTTGTGGAAAGAAGCTGGGGCAGACGTTAATGGAGAATTAGTCAAAATACCGAGGGGCTTGGCTAGAAAACTATGTGCTACCGCACCATCCAGGGTTGTTCAGCATGCTAGGAACCCAGAAAAGACAGTTGAGATAGGTGGAAAGAGCTTAGTTCTTGCCCCCGTTTATGGCCCGCCCTTTGTTCGTGATAGGTCAGGTGGGAGGAGATATGCAACCATAGCTGATTTCAAAAAATTCGTGAAATTGGGTTATATGTCGAAGTGGCTTCATCATTCTGGTGGCACACTGTGCGAACCTACAGACGTTCCGGTGAATAAGCGCCATCTAGATATGTTGCTCTCCCACATACTTTATTCAGACAAACCGTTTATGGGTTCGGTTACAGAACCTAGTAGGGCGAGAGACACGATAGAGATGGTTAGAATCTTGTTTGGAGAAGAATTTATAAGGGAGAATAACGTTTTGGTCAGTTTGATAAATATAAACTCACCTTTAACTTTTGACTCTATTATGATGGGTGCGATGGAGGAATATGTATCCTCCAACCAAGCTTGTATAATTTCGCCGTTTATAGTAGGCGGTGCTATGTCCCCTGTCTCAGTTGCGGGTACCTTAGTACAAGTATTAGCTGAAGTATTGTCAGGTGTTGCTTATTCCCAGCTATTGAACCCAGGAGCTCCTGTAATTTTTGGTGCATTTGTAGCGTCAATTGATATGAATTCAGGTGCTCCTACTTTTGGCACACCAGAGGCAAGTAAAATTCTTTATGGAGCTGGCCAATTAGCTAGAAGGATGGGGTTGCCCTTTCGATCTGGTGGAGCTCTGTGCGGGTCAAAGCTTCCTGATTCTCAAGCAGCATATGAGAGCGCGAATACGCTTCAGGCGGCTCTTCTAGGTGGTGTTAATTTTATGCTCCATTCCTGTGGATGGCTTGAAGGTGGGTTAGTTTCAAGTTTTGAAAAATTTGTTATGGATGCTGATCAATTGGGTGGGCTACATGCCTTTAGTAAAGGAGTAGATGTTTCAGAAAATGGTCTGGCTATTGATGCACTAAAAGAGGTTGGTCCGTCGGGACATTTTTTAGGATGCAATCACACGCAATTGAACTTTCAAAATGCATTTTGGAGAAGTGATGTATTTGACTATAAGCCTTTTGAAACATGGTCAGAAGAGGGTGGAAAAGATACTTTAGAAATTGCTGCTAAGAGGGTCGAATTTTTACTCGATAACTACATTAAACCACCTTTAGACATAGCCAAAGAGGAAGCTCTTAAAGAATTTATAAAATTGAAAAAGAACTCAATGCCTGACTCTTTTGTTTAACTCTTCCTTTGACTTTAAAATAAAGGAATTTATAATTTACAATCCACAAGGTGAGTTTATTGGTGGGTGGGTCCAAACCCTTAACATTACACTAGGGTTGGGCATACTTGGCTATTTCAATGAAGTCAGCCGCCTTAAGTGATGCCCCGCCTACTAAGGCCCCATCAACATCTTCTAAAGAAAAAATCTCTTTTGCATTTCCTGGTTTTACTGATCCACCGTATAGCACTCTCATCCTTTGGGAAGCATTCTCTCCTTTTATGTCTCCCAAAAGGGCGCGAATACTTCCATGAATTTTCTTAATCTCGTCCAAACTCGGTACTTTCCCAGTACCTATAGCCCAAATGGGTTCATAGGCTATCACAGTATTTTCAGCATTTGAACTGTCTGGCATCGAATTTTTAACCTGCTCATAGACAATTTCTTCCGTTTGGCCATTATTTTTCTGTTCCTCGGTTTCACCTACGCAGATTATTGTACTTAATCCTACGTTAATTACAGCTGAGGCTTTGGCTTTAACCAACTCACTTGTCTCTCCATAGGCTTGTCTTCGTTCAGAGTGACCAACTATGACTATTTTGGCTCCAATATCCTTAAGCATTCTGGCAGAGATATCACCTGTAAAGGCACCTTCTTGATGGTGGTGACAATTTTGTGCACCAATTTTGAGGTTAGTGCTAACGGTTTTTTCTACTGCTGGATAAATAATAGTGTTTGGAAGACAGAGAATTATATCAGTTTCTGGTTGGTTAAATGACTTGTCAACCTCAATCACTTCTCTCAAGCTTCCTAAGGTTCCATTCATTTTCCAATTACCAGCTATAAGGTAATTTCTCTTCCCCATGATTTTCTCCAGACTTAGCTAGCTTGGACCCATCTCTATCAAAAAATGACCTGAAGTAAAAGTTGGGCCAGCATCGCTTTCAAACTCCTCTGATCAAAATTTAATTGATTCACCACATCCACACGCCTCTGACACATTAGGGTTATTAAATTTAAACCCTGATTCTAGAAGCCCGTCTTCATAGTCTATCGTTGTTCCGAATAAATACATTTGGGCGAGAGGTGCTACGACTATTCGTGCCCCGTCAAATTCTACCACTTCCTCATTTTCGGCTGCTGCATCTACATACTCCATTGAGTATTCCATACCAGCGCAACCACCTTTCTTAAGATCTAATCGCAATGCATATTTCTTTTGGCTAGCGATGAGTTCTTTTACTTTATCAGCCGCTTTATTCGTAAGAGATATTGGCGCTACCATGTTATTTTCCTACATAAACCCAAGCTCTAGTCGAGCTTCATCACTCATCATATCCATTCCCCATTGAGGTTCCCAGACTATCTCGACC
>MDTB01174419.1_pt1 | contig 14990 bp, 12 predicted proteins | sample 811161 | NCBI WGS metagenome assembly MDTB01 (sample SAMN05326650, study PRJNA326480) | marine metagenome | isolation source: seawater | place: Mediterranean Sea | collected 2009
CTATAAAAACAATTTTTTCATAGGTAGGAAATTGTTCCTTATAATTTAAAGATTTAGTGTAACTAGAACATAAAAATTGATTTATTGAAATTTGATTTTTTTTAAAAATTCTTTCCAAACTTTTGGTTAATATTTTTGGAAAACAAATAAAAGAAACATCAATAGAAAATATTTTACATTTAATATTACTTGGTAAATAATCATAATCTTTGTTATCAATTTTATAGTTTCCAATTATTATATGAATAATATTTTGATCTGGATAAAATTTTTGGATTTGTTGTTTTGCATCTTGAACTAGATACTGTATATTTTTTTTTTCAATCAGTTTTCCATCATTTTTTTTAGATATAGATAGACTAACAAACAAAGTATCTGGCGTATCTAACATCAAGCTAATGTTATTAGCGTAAACTTTAGTTTTTTTTTCTAATTCATAAATTATATCTTCAATTATTTTTTCAGTTTCAAAAAAATTTAATTTGTCTTTTTTTAAAGATAATATATTTCCTTTTTCTACTATAAATTTTTCGTCTTTATTAAATTTATTAAAAGCAACAGCTCTAATCTTTGATGAACCTAAATCTAAATAAAAATTAAAATTTTCGTCACTCATTTGATACAATGATATGATTTGGTATTCTTAAATCAAAAGTCTTATTATTTTTAAATTTATCGTCTTTTTTAATTAAATTAGCAACTCTTAAAGCTTCTTGTAAATTGTTATGAGGAAGTTTTACCAAAATGTCATCCTTTATTTTTATATCAACTCTATTACTCGGATAAAAATAAAATGCCTTAATATCTTTATATTCAAACTTAGACTCGTCAATTATCTTTTTTAGCTTTATAAAATTATCATTGCTAACTTTTCCAAATATAAAAGGCAATTTTTCTGGCAAAAAATTAACATCGTTATAACTTACAAGTTTTCCATTTGATGCGATTATAAATTTTTCATTTTTAAAATTTTTAACTGCTAAAAAATTTGTCTTAATTATATTGATAATCAATAAATCTGGATAAATTTTTTTTATATTGGACGATTCTATCAAGTTATTTTGATCTAAAATTTCAGTTATTTTTTTTTTTTTTAAAAAAAATATATTTTGTGATAATAACGAATTTAAATTTTTTTCGATTTTAAGATTTTCTAAATTTGATAATCCATTTACACTTATCTTTTTTAACCCTAGAACTGAAAAGTTATGATCTTTGTTAAAATTTAAATTTATTGTACTCAAAAACATTAATAAAAATATATAAAAAAATAACCTAATTTTTTTATCTTTTAATTGAAGCATCTTTTATAATCCATTCAATTAATTTGATAAATTCTATTCCAGCATACTCAGCAATTTCTGGTACTAAGGAAAGTTTTGTCATGCCTGGCTGAGTATTGATTTCTAATAAATAAAATTTATTTCTACTAAATTTAAAATCTGACCTTGTTATGCCTCTGCACCCAATTAAATTATGTGCTTTAAGTGCTATGTTCATAACTTTTTTTAATTTAATTTTACTTAAATTTACTGGGATTATATGTTTTGTTTTAGCTTTAATATTGTATTTTGCCTCGTAGTCATAAAATTTTCTTTTTGGTTTTAACTCTATTGCTCCCAATTTTTTTTTCCCCATTATTGCAACTTGTATTTCTCTTCCAGGTATAAATTCTTCTATTAATATTTCTCTATAATTAGATAATTTTTTTATATTCATAATTAAATTATTTCTATTGCATATATAAACATGTACGCTCGATCCCTCATTAATAGGTTTGATTACAACAGGAAAATTTAATTTTTTTTTTACTATTGAAAGTAAATTTTTTTTAATAGATAAATTATTTTCAAAATTATATTTTATATATTTTGGTGTAAGTATATTATTTCTTAAAAAAATTTTTTTTGATATTACTTTATCCATAGCAATAGATGATGCTATAACACCAGAATGTGTATATTTAATTTTTTCTTTTTCCAGAATACTTTGTATATATCCATCTTCACCAAATCTTCCATGCAGAGCATTAAATACTACATCTGGTTTAAATCTTTTTATTTTATTTGTTAATCTATTGTCTGGTTCACAGATAATTGCTTTATAATTTTTTTTTCTTAATGCACTTAACACTGCCTTAGCAGTTTGAATACTGATAAGTCTTTCTTTAGAAATTCCACCTCCAAGAATTAAAACTTTTTTTATCATATTTAATCGATTATCACTATTTCAGTTTCTAGATTAATTCCTGTTTTAACTTTTACATTATCTCTTACAAATTCAATTAAATTTTTCATATCCTCAAAACTTGCATTTTTTTTGTTAATAAAAAAATTGCAGTGTTTTTTTGAAATTTCAGCGTCACCAAATTTTTTATCTATTGATACTGACTTTCTAATCAATTCCCAAACTTTTTTATCAGTTTGATTTTTAGGATTTTTAAAAGTACTGCCGCCAGTTTTAAGTCTTGTGGGTTGAGCTAAATCTTTTTTTTTTTTTAATTCTTTAATAGTTTTTTCAATTTCATCTTTTTCTTTAAAATCTCCTTTAAATGATGCGCTTAAAAAAATTAAATCTTTATCTAATGGGCTTTTTCTATATCCAAAATTTATTTGTGATGATGGTATCGTTTTCATATTTCCCTTTTTATCAATAGCTTGTACTGACAGCAAAATATCTTTAAATTCTCTCCCAAAACACCCAGAGTTAATCCTTAAACCACCCCCCACAGTGCCTGGTATACATGATAAAAACTCTAAACCTCCAATATTATTTTGCATTGCAAAATCTGACAATTTTTTATCAGATGTTGCACTACCTGCTATAATTGTTTTATTTGGAAGTATAGAAATATTTGAAAAATTTTTTCCTAATTTAATAACAACTCCATCAAAAGTTTTATCGTTTATCAAAATATTTGAACCCGCTCCTAAAATCAAAATTTTTTGTGTTTTCCCAAATTCTCTTAAAAATAATACTAATTCATTCAATGTATCAGGTTTAAAATATACCTTTGTTTTACCACCAATATTAAACCAATTGGTTTTTTTTAAATCATAATTAAAAACTATTTTACTTTTAATTTTTTTTTGAAAATTATTTATCTTTTCAATATTCATCATATTTGATTAGGCAGCTCTCTTATCCAATTTGAGATTGATCCAGCTCCCATTCCTATCACTATTTTTTTCCCATAAATATATTGCTTTACAAAGTGATAAAATTCTTTTTGATCTTCAACCAAAAAAACTTTTACTTTAGAATTTTTTATAATTTCTTTTGCAAAATTTGAATAATTAAAACCTAATTTCATTTTTTCTCCCGCTGAATATATTGGGCATAAAATAACACTATCTGATTTTTTAAAAGCCATACTAAATTCTTTCCTAAGATCTTTTAATCTAGATATTCTGTGTGGTTGAAATACAGAAATAATTTCTTCTTTTTTATAAACTTCACTAACACCATTTAGAAGCTCTTTGATTTCTGTAGGGTGGTGTGCATAATCATCATAGAATATAGTTTCTCTATAAGTAAAAATTTTATTAAATCTTCTTTGCACTCCTTTGAATTCTTTTAAACCTTTTTTAATTACATCTTTAGAAATACCAATCGTGATTGCAACTGCTGCTGCTGCCGTTGCGTTTCTAATATTGTGTAATCCTAAAAGAGGAATTTTTATATTCTTAATATAAAATCTTTTTTTTCCAGGCAATCTTATATCTAAATGAAATTCTGAAAACTGTTTTGATTGAGCTACAATATTTATATTGAATTGTGATTTAATATTTGTGCCATAAGTATAAAAATTTTTATTTTCTATCTTTTTTATTATTTCAGTATTGATTTTATCATCTATACAAATAAATGATTTGCCAAATGAAGGAACTTTTTTAATAAAATCCAAAAATAATTTTTTTAAATTATCAATAGATTTATAATAATCCATATGTTCTCTATCAATATTTGTTATAATTGAATATGTAGGAGGAACCTTAACAAAACTTCCGTCCGACTCATCTGCTTCTAATATAGTCCAATTACTTTTTCCAAGTTTTGCAGAATTATTAAAAGAATTTAATACTCCACCGTTTATAATTGTTGGGTCTAACTTTGTTTTCGAAAAAATACTAGCTACGAGAGAAGTGGTAGTTGTCTTTCCATGTGAGCCAGCAACAACTATATTTTTTGTTAATGAAGCCATGTGACCTAACATGTCTCCTCTTTTATAAACTGGAAGTAATTTTTTTTTTGCAGAAATTATTTCTGGATTATTTCTTTTAATTGCAGATGATATTACTAATATTGTTGCTTTTTCTATATTTTTTTTTCTATGTCCTATTTCTATTTTAATTTTTTCTTTTTTTAGTCTTTCAATATTTTTATTTAACGAAATATCACTTCCTTGAACTTTAAATCCCATTCCTTTCATTATTAAAGCCAGTCCACTCATACCAATACCACCAATACCTACAAAATGTATTATTTCTGTTTTTGCTAGTTCAATTTTCATTAATTGTACTTATAAGTTTTTGATTTATATCATCCCAAGTATTTTGATAACTAAATTTTATCATATTATTCTTTTTAAGAAGATAGTCTTTTTTTTCAGAGATTATATTTATTAAACTATCAAATAATTCCTCTTCTTTTAAGTTGTTTTGTTTTATCACCCAACAACAATTTATTTTTTTATAAAATAAAGCATTTTGAAACTGGTGGTCATCTTTGGCTAAATGATAGGGAATAGCTATATAAGGTATGTTAAGAAAGGTTAATTCTGCTAATGTTGATGCTCCTGCTCTAGTTATACATATGTTTGCTTGACTCATAAATTCTGAAATATCATCCTTAAAGTCAAATAATTTATTTTCAACTCCATTTTCATTATAAAAATTACTTAAACTTTCACAATTTTTTAAATTAGTTTGTTGAAAAACTTTTAATTTATATTTTTTTGAAAGCTTCACAACAGTACTTTTTATCTTTTTATCAAAAAATGCTGCGCCCTGGCTACCTCCTATTATTAACAAATTGATTTCTTGATCTATATCTTTTGATGACCTAACTGAATAAAATTCTTTTCTAAGTAACGCTTTAGTTATAGAAATTTTATTGATATGTTTACTAGGAAATTTTTTAATTTCTTTGGAGTAACAAAAAATTTTTTTACAAAAATTTAAAAATAACCTATTTGCTCTTCCTAAAACCATATTAGGTTCATATAAATATATTTTTTTACCTAGAATTTTAGAAGCTATACATAATGGCAAAGACATATAGCCCCCTGTAGAAATCAGTATATCAATTTTTTTTTTTCTTAAAAAAAAGAGAGATTTTGTTGCATAATATATAATTAAAAAAAAATTTAAAGGTAACAAAAAAAAATTAATTGATAATTGAGGAGTGTTGATAATTTTTACTTGATATTTTTTTTTATCTAAAAATTGAATGCCCCTTTTATCAGAAGTTATATATACATTAAAATCTTTTTTTAAATGTTCATAAAATATTGTAGCAGGCACCACATGACCACCTGAACCTCCAGTACTAATTAAAATATTTTTATTCATCTAAATTAATTTTTCTATTAGTTAAATTTAAAATTATGCCAGACAAAATAGAAACTCCCACAATTGAAGATCCTCCATAACTTAAATATGGTAAAGTCATTCCTGTTGTAGGAAACAATCTTATATTTACCCCCAAATGAATTAATGTTTGAGCTAATATAAGAGTTATTGAACCAGCTAAAATAAGCTTAATTTTTTCATTTTTTTCTAAATATAATCTTTTAAATACATTGTAGATAAAAACTAAAAATATTATTAATAATAAAATAATAACCACGACTCCAAATTCTTCAGATATTGCTGAGACGATATAATCAGTATGGGCTTCAGGCACTCTATTTTTTAATGTTCCTTCACCAATCCCTTTTCCAAAAAAACCACCACTGCTTATAGCCTCTATTGCTTTTTCTGATTGCGCACCATGTGTTCCTGTGGAAGGATTAAAAAAAGAATAAATTCTACTCCTAATATATTCAAATCTTGGAATAAAAAAAATTAAATATAGCAATGTAAAGAATGAGACACCAAAAAAAGTAAAAAATACAATTAAACTTATTCCTGATATAAAAACTATTGATAACCAAGACAAGAAAACAAGCAAAGTTTGGCCAATATCAGGTTGAATCATTAACAGGAGAGTTATTGGTAAAATGGTTATAAAACTCAAAAAATATTTAAAATATATATTGAAATTTTTTTCACTACTTAAAATTACAGCAAGTAAAATTATTGTAAAAGGTTTCAGAATCTCTATTGGCTGAAATCTAGGTAAAAAAAATAAATCAAGCCATCTTTTTGAACCTTTAACTTCTGCACCAATAATTGGAACTAAAGTTAGTAGGAACAAAGAAATAAAAAAAAATAGAATTGAAATTCTAAATAAATTTTTTTGACTCAAGGAAGAAAAAAAAATCATAACAAGTATACCAAGAAATATATATGCTAAATGTCTAAAGAAAAAAAAATAACTGTTAGTATTTAATTTATCAGATGCAATTAAAGAAGTTGAAGCAAGAGAAAAAAATAGTCCCAAAACAAAAAGAAGCATGATTATCAAAAAAATAGATTTGTCTATATTTTTCCACCATTTATAAAAAAAAATATAAATTGAATTACTGTTAGACATATATTAATTTTTTCACTAAATTATTAAAATATTCTCCTCGATCCTCAAAATTTTTAAAACTATCAAAAGAAGCTGCGGCAGGACTAAAAAGAATAATCTTTTGTTTATTATTTTTTTCATTTTTAATATCTAATAAAATTTTTTTAAATAAAAATTTTAAATTTTTAAAATATTGGTATTTCATAATAGTTTTTAAATCTTTAATAAAAAAATTTTTATCTTTACCAAATATATAAGCTTTGATAGTTCTACAATCTTTTTTAGCTAATAGAAATTTATCTCCTTTTTTAGCTAATCCTCCAACTATCCAATAAACATTCTTAAGTGATTTAAGTATACTTACTGAAGATGAATAACTTGTGGCTTTTGAGTCATTTATAATAGTTAAATTTTTTGTTTTATAAATAATTTGTTGTCTATATTTTAAACCATTAAAATTTTTTAAAACTTTTATTAAACTATTTTTTTTAATATTTAACATTTTTGATATTTCAATTATGAAAGATAAATTTTCTTTATTACCCTCAGTGTTAAAATATGAATTATCTATTGTATTTATAAAATTAGAGTCTATTTTTTTATTTATTCTAATTATTTTAGATATTATTTTATTTTTTTCTATTTCTTTTTTGATATATCGATTTTTTGTATTTAAAAATGCGAATCCTTTTTTTGTTTGATTTTTTACTAATTTAAATTTTGCTTTTATATAATTTCTTAATGTTTTATGTCTTTCTAAATGATCAGGTGAAATATTTAATATTACTGCATAATCTGTCTTGAATAACTTACTATATTCTAATTGATATGAAGAAGCCTCAATTACATAAATAGTTTTTTTTGTAATATTCTTTTCTAACAAAATTGGGGTCCCTATATTACCTACCAAACGTACATCAAATTTTTGATTTTTTAAAACCTCATATAATATTTTAGCTGTTGTGGATTTTCCATTTGTGCCAGTAATTGTAATCTTTTTATTTGTTTTATGTAAAATATAGAAAATATCTAAATCCGTCTTAATTTTTTTTAAATTTTTTTTTAAATAATTGCTTAGAGTACATTTATCAATATTAATTCCTGGACTAATAATTATATGATCAAATTTATATTTTTTAATATCTTTATATTTAATTAATTTTTTTTTTACGTTAATATTTTTGATAAATTTTTTTTTATCATCAAATAAAAAAATTTTGCTATATTTTTTTAAATATTGATATGTGGCCATTCCACTTTTACCCAGCCCATAAATTAAGACTCTTTTTTTTAAAAAGATATTTTCATTTTTTACCATTATCTTAATTTTAATGTTGCCAATCCAATCAAAGCTAAAATTATAGAAATAATCCAAAATCTTATAACTACAGTAGATTCTGCCCACCCTTTTTTTTCAAAATGATGATGAATAGGTGCCATTTTAAAAACTCTTTTACCAGTCAATTTATATGAAACAATCTGGACAATCACAGAAACTGCCTCAAGCACAAACAGTCCACCTGTAATAGCTAAAACTATTTCATGTTTTGTAATAATGCCAACTGCACCCAACGAACCGCCAAGCGCCAAAGAGCCTGTGTCACCCATAAAAATTTTAGCTGGTGGAGCATTAAACCATAAAAAACCTAAACAAGCACCAATGATAGAACCACAAAAGACAGATGCTTCACCTAGGCCTTGAATATAAGGAATTTGTAAATACTGTGAAAAAACAATATTACCTGTTACATAACTAATAAATCCAAAACATGCTGCTACTAATATAACAGGCACAGTCGCTAATCCATCTAGTCCATCTGTTAAATTTACAGCATTAGATGAACCAATAATAATAAACACTGAAAAAGGAATAAAAAACCAACCAAGATTTATTACCAAATTTTTAAGAAACGGAAAATATAAATTAGTTAGTTCCTTATGATCAGAAAAATGACTTAGTATAAGTATACCGACAGTTGCTATAATAATTTGACATATAATCTTAAATCTAAATGAAATACCAGATGAATTTTTATATTTAATTTTTTTAAAATCATCATACGCACCTAATATTCCAAATGAAGTAACAATAAATATTAAAAACCAAATATAAACACTAGATAGGTCTCCCCATAAAAAAATTCCCGAGAATAAACCTATAAGAATTAATACTCCACCCATAGTAGGTGTTCCTATCTTTTTTATAATATGGTCAATTGGACCATCATTCCTTATTGGGTTTAAAATTTGTTTAGCTGAAAAAAATTTAATAAATGGAGTTCCTATTAATAAAACTACTAACATAGAAGTAAACATTGCTAGCCCGGTTCTAACTGTTAGATATTTAAAAACATTTAAAAAAGTATATTGATCTACAAATTCTAAGATTAAATTATAAAACATTAGATTTTCCTGTCTTTAAAAAGATAGCTAATTTATTTAATCCTGTAGAATTTGAACCTTTGATCATTAGATAATCATTATTATCTATATTGTTTTTTATCAAATGAATTATTTGAGAATTATTTTTTAAGATAATACCTTTCTTTTTTTGTATAATTTTTTTATAAGTTTCTTTAATATCTTTACCTATAACATTAACATAGTTAATTGAGGTTTTATTTATAACACTACTCGCTCTAGAGTGTAGTTTTTTAGAATGTTTGCCTAATTCAAGCATATCTCCTAAAATTAAGTGTTTTTTGGAATTATTCATTTTTATCATATCAAAATTTTTTATTGCTGAACTTAAAGATAACGGATTTGAATTATAACTTTCATCAACTAAATATATATTTTTTTTATCAACCTTTATTTTTGAAATATCTCCTCGCCCCTCTAATGATTTATCATTACAAAAAATATTCTTATCTAATTTATTAATATCTCTGAAAATTCCAATAACCGCTAAGGCTGCTAATAAATTTTTTATGTCATTTTCAAAATTAGAATTAATGTAAAAATATGTTTTTTTATTTGAAATATTTATAAATACTTTATATTTTTTACCTTCTTTTTTAACATATCTTAATTTTACGTAAGAATTCTTTTTTTTAACACTGAAAGAAAAAATTTTTAATTTTTTCTTTAAAGCTATTTTTTTATGAAAATTATAAAAAGAGTCGTCAGCATTTAAAACTATTGCTCCATCCTCTTTGATGTTCCTGATAATTTCAGCTTTTGCTAAAGCTATTTGTTTTATATTTTTAAAATTTTTAGCGTGAGCATAAGAAATGTTAGTAATTACTCCTACATTAGGTTTAATAATTTTTGAAAGAGTATCTATTTCACCCTTTTTATCCATTCCAATTTCAAAAATTCCAAAATCATCATCTGTCTTTAAATTAAACAGACTTAAGGGAACTCCAAATCTATTATTAAATGATTTAGGTGAGTAGGTAACTTTGCTAATTTTTTCGAGAGTTTTGCCAATTAATTCTTTTAATGAGGATTTGCCACAACTTCCGGTTATGCCAATAATTTTACTTTTAACATTTTCTCTTAAAATAGTAGATGCTTTCGTTAAATAATTTAAACTATTTTCTACTTTAATTTGTTTTGATAATCCTTTTTTTTTATACAATCTATTAACTATTGCTAGGGACGCACCTCTGTCAAAAGCTTCTTTTACATACACATTTCCATCTTTATGTTTCCCCTTTATAGCAAAAAAAATATCATTTTTTTTAATTTCTTTTGAATTTATAGAAGCATATTTAACTTTTATCTTTGAAGAAAAAATTTTTTTATTATTTAGATCACTTAAAATATTAATTTTTAAATTATTAGATAAGTTTTTATTTTTAATTTTTATATTATTTAGAATTATTTCTTTATCAGAAAAAAAATTTTTTTTATCTCCATAGTCTTGAATATTTTCATGTCCCTTTCCAGCAACAATCAAAATTTCTCCAGTTTCAAGATTATTTATTGCTTCCTTAATGGCATTTGATCTACTAGGTATTTCATAAAGTTTTGATTTTCTTATAAATTTTTTGATTTCTAATCTAATTTTTTTTGGACTCTCTTTTCTTGGATTATCGTCAGTCAAGTAAATTCGATCGCAATAGTTGTTTGCAATCTTACCCATTAATGGTCTTTTTGAACGATCTCTATTACCACCACATCCAAAAACTAAAGAAATTTTCTTGCTTTTAAAATGTTCTTTTACATTCAATAAACAAGTTTTTAATGCATCTGGCGTATGCGCATAGTCTAAGATGACACATGAATTATTTCTAATATTTCCAATTTTTTCAAATCTACCATTGACTGATTTTATTTTACTAACTACGTCTGTTATTTTATTAAAATTAAGATCACTTTTTTCAGCTGCAATCATTGACATCAAAAGATTTTTTAATTGAATTTTCCCTATTAGATTTATTTTAAGATTATATAAATTATTTTTATATTTAATTTTGATTAATTGACTTTCGTTAAAATACTTGTGCTGAAGAATTTTAAGATTACTTTTATTATTAGATATTGTGTTTATTCTCAACTTTCTTTTTATAGATATTTTTTTAATATCTTTATACTGAGGAATTTCAATATCTGTAATTAGATCTGAGTTTTTTTTAAGTAAATTTTCAAACAAATATAACTTTGACTTTAAATAATCTTTAAAATTTTTATGATAATCAAGATGATCCTGAGAAAAATTCGTAAAAATACCAGTTTTAAATTTTAATCCATCTAGTCTATTTTGTTTAAGCCCATGACTTGATGCTTCCAGTATAACATTTTCTATGTTCTTTTTTTTTAATTCATTTAAAAAAAAACTTAGTTTGATAGGATCTAAAGTAGTATTTGAAATAATTTTTTTACTGGAAACAGTTTTTACTCCTAAAGTTCCAACAGAGGCTACTTTTTTTTTATTCAATTTTAATATTTGAAAATAAAAATCTGCAACAGATGATTTTCCATTAGTTCCAGTAACTGCAATTAAATTCTTGGGTATAGACTTATAAGAACTGTATGAAATTTTTGCTAATGCTTTTCTAACGTTAGATGAATATATATAGAGAACTTTATTTTTTAAACCCTGATATCTTTTATTTGAAACTATTATCCTTGCACCATTTTTAATTGCTTTTTTAATAAATTGATTTCCATCTATTTCATTACCTTTTATAGCAAAAAATATATTATCTTTTTTACAATTTCTGCTATTAAAGCTTACTCCTGAAAAGTAATATTTTTTATATTTAGAATGAATTTTTTTAAAATAATTACCAAGTAACATTTGATTAATTAATTTCTATATATTTTGTGGCTAAAATAGGCCCAATTTTCTCAATAATTTTACCAGCAACTTCAACTGACGTCCATCCAGCGGTGTTTCTCCAATTACCTTTATACTTCCACCCGCTACCATCCTTAAAATAATAAACATATTCTTTATTAGCCTTAGGTTCATCCATTAAGACTATTAAAACAAATTTTGGCTTTGATGCAGGAAATATTGCTGCAAAAGTATTAATTTTCTCTTTTGAGTAAATTCCATTTATTGACTTTTGTGCTGTCCCTGTTTTGCCTCCTATTTCATAACCATTAATGTTTGCAAAATTAGCAGTTCCATCTTTGGTAGATACAATTTTTCTTAGTATTGGATTTATTTTTTTTGAAATATCTTTTTTTAAAACTCTATTTTTTTTTAAAGATTTTTTTTTAATTAAAGTTGGATTAATATTATATCCGCCATTTGTTATAATTGAATAGGCTTTTGCTAATTGCAAAGGTGTGGTTGTAATTCCATGTCCAAAAGAAGCTGTGGCTAGCTTACATTTTCCCCATCTAAAATTAATTGGTTGACCAACCTCTTCAATATCAAATTTTATTTGATCTAAAAGACCCAGATTTTTTAAAAATGATGCAAATTTTTCTACACCAATTTTTTGTGCAATTCTGACAGAACCAATATTACCTGACCTTACTAGTATTTGTTCAGTAGTTAAATCTGATGGTATTTTATCATCATATTCTCTAATTGGCATTTTTGCACAACTAAGACTCTTTGGTAAATCTATAAATTCAGTATCTACTTCTATAACTCTTTCATTTAGCCCAGCAGCAATAGTGAAAGTTTTAAAAACTGACCCAAGCTCATAAACTCCTTTAGTAGCTCTATTTATATAATTAACATCTTTTATAGTTTCTCTTTTGTTTAGATCAAAATCTGGCAAAGAAACCATCGATAAGATGTGACCATTATTTACATCCATTAAAATTGCAGCGCTTCCTATATTTTTAAATATTGGTTGAAACTTTATTAATTCCTCTCTTATTAAAAATTGAATATCTGTATCAACAGTTAATTGTAGAGGTTCGTTTATGCTTTTTAATTCTAGATCAAAAGACTTTTCTATTCCAGATATTCCATTATTTTCATCATCTATTTGTCCTATTATATGACTAAATAAATTTTCCTGTGGATATATTCTAGTTAACTTTTCCTCTGGTTTTATTGATTTATCTCCAAGTTTCATAATCTTTTCGTAATTTTCAGCAGTAATTTTTTTTTCGAAATAGAAAAATTTTTTATTTTCAAGTTTTTTTTTTACTTCTAAATAATTTTTTTTAGGAAAAATTAATTGTAAATTAATTAATAATTTTTTTTTGTCTATAACTTCTACAGGATTAATGCCTATATCTATAGAACTTACAGTTTTTACTAGGTAGTTCCCATTAGTATCTATTATATCTGCTCTGAGATTTTTTTTAATTAATGTTGCAATTTTAGTTTTATCATTTAATTGTAATGATCCTAGATGAAGCAATTGAATAGAATAAATTAATGAAATTGTAAAAATAATAAAAAAAATAAAAGCTACTCTATTAAATTGTATATTAAGATTAGACTTACTTTTTTTATATGAAAACTCATTTTCATATTCTTCTAAAATAATATTTCTATTATCTTCATTCATTATTTTCATAATCTTTAGTAAAATTTCTTATTGTTATTTTATTTTTATTTTCATTTAATAATTTAATATTAGAAATATCCACCTGCATTAAATCATTTTCAAAATATTGAGACTGATATTGAAGTAATTTTTTTGGAGAGCTTAAATAGTTAAATTCTAATAAAACGTCTCCTAATTGGCTATTTAATGACCTAATGCTCTCATTAATTCCAAAGATTTGATCTTCAATTTTTTTTGTAGAATTTTTAATTAAAGCTGTAACTACAATTAAAAAAATAATACAAATAATTAAAGTCATTTTTTTCATAATCTTTCTGAATAATTTTCAACTTCAATTAAATAATTAAATTTTTCAAAAATATCTGTTTTAAAATCATAAAAATCTTTAATCTTTATTGCATATCTTAATTTTGCTGATCTAGAAGGCGGATTTAGTTTAATTTCTTTTAACGAAGGTAATATTGGCTTTTTATGAACGAGTTTAAAAAGGTTTTCTTGATTATTAATTTTAGGAACATATCTCGAAATACTTTTGTTTTCAGATAAACTTTTAAAAAAATACTTAACAATTTTATCTTCTAACGAATGAAATGTTACTACAGCAATAATACCATCTTTCTTAACTACTTTTGCTGCGTTAACTAGTCCATGTATTAATTCTGATATATCTTTGTTAACAAAAATTCTTAACGCTTGAAAAACTTTTGTTGAATTGTGAATTTTATAATTTTTTTTCTTCTTTGAAAATTCAATAATCTTTACTAACTCTTCTGTAGTAATTTCTTTTTTTTTTCTGTTTTCGATAATATTATGAGAAATTTTTTTACTTTCTTTTTCTTCACCAAAAAACTTAAATATATTTTCAAGTTCTTTTTTTTCAAGATTATTTATCACCTCTTTTGCCGAAAATTCATTAATACCCATTTTCATATTAAGTTCACCAGTCGAATTAAATGAAAGACCTTTTTTAGAATCTTTTATTTGTGTGTAAGAACATCCGAGGTCAAAAATTATACCTTTAATATTTTCATTTTTTAATTTAAGATTATTAAGTTTACTAAATTTTATATTTTTAAATAAAAACCTATCTTTAAACTCTGAGTGAATTTTTTTTGCTTTTTTATAGCTCTCTACGTCTCTATCTATAGCTATTATTTTTGAATTGGTATATTCTAAAATTTTCTCACTATAACCACCTTGTCCAAATGTACAGTCTATAAAAGTGCCACCATATTGAGGGGAAATAATGCTAATAATTTCTTTTAGCAGTACCGGAAAATGTTTTTTGTTTTCCGATGATATGGTGGCATTCATTTATTTTTTTGAAGACCATTAATTCTTTTGCCTTCTTAAAAATGCCGGAATCTCTAAATCATCTTC
>MDTB01001304.1_pt1 | contig 14989 bp, 13 predicted proteins | sample 811161 | NCBI WGS metagenome assembly MDTB01 (sample SAMN05326650, study PRJNA326480) | marine metagenome | isolation source: seawater | place: Mediterranean Sea | collected 2009
AACACGCAAAATATAAAAACAATAAAATTTCAATCAAAAAATAAATTTTATAAGTATTTTCATTTTGATAAAAACAAAAAAACAGTCTTAATCCTTCCCCATGCAATGTCAGATAATCTCTTTAACAATGAATGGAATGTTTTTGATACTGCTTATGATTGGTATTATCAAACAATAAAGAAAATTAGCCAAATTGATAACGTTAATTGGTTAATAAAACCCCACCCATACGAATATAAATTTCCTGGAGTCACAGCAAGAGACATTTTTGAAAAAATTAAAAAAAATAAAACAAACGTTGAATTCATAGATGAAGGATTGCATGTAGACAAAATTTATAAATTTATAGATCTAGTCATTACAGGTAATGGAAGTGCTGGATACCAATATACCGCTCTAGGAATACCAACAATAACTACTTCAGACACAAAATATTCAAATTTCAATTTTACTTTAGCTCCAAGAAAACAGAATGAATATTTCAGTTTGCTTAAAAAAATAGACGAAATTCCAAAACCAAGTAAGGCTATGATAAAAAAAGCCCAAATTTATTGGTTAACTAACCTGAATATTCTATATAATTCACACAATTTATTACCTAAGATTAAACAACATGGTTTTTTCAAGAAAGAGTTATTTTTTAAAAAAATTTCTCAGGTTAAAATTGTTAGATACAAAAAGAACTCATTTTCTGAAGATCTTTTAATCCAAATGAAAAATAAAAATAGACATTCGATTAACTCTTTATTTTACAAAAAAAATAGCAAAAAATATAATTTTAAACTTAATGATATATAAAAATTTAGATGAAAACTTGTTTAGTAGTAACTACAATAAATAAACCTAATAAAAATATAAGAGCGTTTTCAAAAGGTTCTCAAAATAAAAAGTGGGACTTTATTGTTATTGGAGATAAAAAAAGTCCAAAGAATTTTAAATTAAATTATGGACAATACTTAAGCTTAAAAGATCAAATGAAAATAAATCTAAAATTCACTAAAATCTGTCCAATTAATAATTATGCAAGAAAAAATATTGGCTATTTACTAGCTTTTAAAAATAATACTGAAATCATTATAGAGACAGATGATGATAATTTTCCAAAAAAAAGTTTTTTTTCTTATCGAAATCTAAATCATAAGACTTTTGAAATTCAGAATAAATCCTGGGTAAATATTTATGATCTTTTTACTAAAGATAAAAATAAAGAATTTATTTGGCCAAGAGGTTTGCCTTTAGATGAAATAAAGTCCAATAAAATTAATATTAAAAAATTACTGAAAAAAGAAAAATTTTTCTTACAACAGGGTGTATGTGAAGGGAACCCTGATGTAGATGCTATATACAGGCTAATTAATAAAAATATCAATGTTAAGTTCAGAAAAAATTATTCCATAAGTTTAGGTAAATCAATTTCTACATTCAACAGTCAAAATACTACATGGTATAAAAAAATTTTTCCATTAATGTACCTTCCAGTTACTTGTTCTATGAGATGTACAGACATTTGGAGAAGTCTAGTTGCCCATAACATTTTAAGAAGAGACAAAAAAAAAATTTTATTTCATGGTACTTCTATGCACCAAGAAAGAAATTTTCATAATCTTAACAAAGATTTTGAACAAGAAATTCCCATGTATCTTTTAAATAAAAAAATTTACAAAGTGTTAAATAACCTTAATTTTAAATCTGGTACAAAAAATTATTCTCAGAATTTAATATCAAGTTACAAAATTTTGATTGATAAAGGTTTTATCGATAAAAAAGAATTATTTTTTTTATATGCATGGTTATCAGATTGTAGAAAATTAATTAAAAACCTTTAAATCATTTATTGTATACTTTGGATCTAAAAATTTCTTACTTTTAAAAGTTATCATTTTAAAATTTTTAATTCTAAATTTATAAAGTTTACTTTTTTTAACAAGAAGACTGTCTATACCAAAATTATTAGCACCAATTATGTCATTATAAATTGTGTCCCCAATAATTAAAATTTTTTTTTTAAGATTAATATTCAATTTTGAACAAATATATTTGTAATACTTTGGATTGGGTTTTCCATAATATTCACCTTTTCCACCCATTTTAAGATACTCATTGTAATAATACCCCATACCATAATTATCGTTAATAATTCTTAAATCAGGATTTATACAAATCAATTTTAGTCCTTTTTTTTTACAATCCTTAAGATTTTTGAATATTTTTTTTCTGTTCGAAAATTTGTTAATCGAAATAGCCATTGCTAAATCTGCATCATCTAAATTTTTTGAGTTTTTAAGTTTAAGTTTTTTTAGAAAATTTATATTTTTTTTAGACTTTCCATCAATTAAAAAAAAATTTTTTTTTAAATTAAAAAGTTTATTCTTTGCAAAATCTCCACTTGTAAAAATATGATTAATCAAACCAGTATTTAGATTTTTTTTTTTTAAAAAATTAAATACTTCAGATTTAGTTTTAGATGAATTAGTAATAATTATTATCTTCTTCTTTTTTTCTCTAATAAGTTTAAAAATATCTTTAATAGTTTTGTCGACTTTTTTTCCGTCATAGATTACACCCCATAAATCAAAGAAAAAATAATCATATTTATCAATTAATGCTCTCATTAAGTGATATTTACTTTAACCAATTTTTGATCTTGAATCTCATAAATATTATCACAATTTTTTAAGCTATCCTTTTTATGAGAGATAATAATAATCGTTTTTTTACTTTTTAAATTATCAATTAGATCTAAAAATTTTACCTCAGAATCACTATCAAGTGCACTTGTTGGCTCATCTAAAATAAGAACTTGATTATTAAAATAAATTGCTCTTGCAAGTGCTAATCTTTGCAATTGACCAATTGAAAAATTTTTACCATCTTCTTTAATTTCATGATCAATCTTATTTTCTAGTTTTTCAACAAACTCTAAACAATTAGTAATTCTTAGAGCTTCATACAAATTTTTCTCATCAATATTATTATCTCCAAATGCAACATTTTCTCTAATTGAGCTTGGTATAAATAAATTTTCTTGAGAAAGGTAACTGAATAAAGTTTGATAATCTTTAACATCAGTTTGACCAATTACTTTATCATCTACTAGTAATTCGCCATGATCAGGTTTTATTAAACCCAGTAAAATTTTTACAATTGTTGTTTTTCCCGATCCACTTTTTCCAACAAACCCCAATGTTTCATTTTTATTGATTCTTAGATTTAAATTACTGAGAATTTTTTGTTCTTTATTCTTAAAAGAGAAATCAATATCTTTTAATCTTATGGTTTTTTCAAATTTATAATTTAGGCTTCGATCAACTTCAAAACTGATCTTTTTATATTTATTATTAAAAAAATTTATTTGTTCATCGATAATTGAGAACGGGTATTCAAAATTTTTTATCTTAATTAACGATGCTACTAAATTATTAATTTGTGGTAATATTCTATAAGCTGCAATTATGAATATCACAAATAAAGAAACAATTTCTTCTGTTGAATAAACCTCAAAAAAATTGAAAAAGATAAAAAGAAAAAAAATAAAAAATAATATTGAAATTTCAAAAAATTGCTTTGTATTCGATTTTACAAATGAAACAATTAATCTTGAGTAACTAAATCTATTAATATAATCAGAAACTAAATTTAAAAAATTTTTTTCTAGTCTACGCAAAATAATTTGTGTAAAATTTTTAAAAGTGTTAATGACTGTAAGATTTATTTTATTTGATGATAAATTAGAAATCTCACCATATTTAAAAGAAAATTTAGATATTATTTTTTTAAAAGTAAAAAAAATAAAGATATAGTAGATAGAAATAATTAATGTTTCGTTAAAAGATATATAAAATAAAAATATTCCAAATATTGTAAGAATTATCAAATCAGAGATAAATCGAGTAACATTTTCAATAAACATTACATAACCACCAATTGAATCTCTAAAATCTTTAATTAATTCACTGCTTGTATTTTGATAAAAATCTAAATAACTTTTATTAAGCCATAAATAAAAAACTTTTCTTGATGTATCCACCTCCAAAAATCTTGTGAATTTGAATATCACATAGTTGTGGAATAAATGTATCAAATTCCTAAACAATATTATTGAAAGTAATATTGTAAAAAGCGTCCATGTATTTATTTTTTCTACAGAATCTTTTAAAAAATTTGGAAAGTATTCCAAATAACTTTGGTTTTGATTTAAACTCGCATCTGTCTCAAATAATAATGATGTAAATGGTAATAAACTAAAAATTGAGAGAGCGTCAGCTATTACTATGGTGATTGATAATAATATAATTAGAAAGAAACTTAATTTTACCTTTGTGTTTTTGTTTTTTAAAAAGGAAATATAATTTAACAATTTCATAATTTAATTAGTACTATTTATATTCTGATATTGTTCAATTTTAGCCAAGAATTTGATATTTTAGCATCTAAGTAATAAATCTGAGTTCTTAAAAAACCTAAATCTTTTGATGTTTTCCAATATGCATCATTATTATAATTATAAATAAACTCATTTGTGATTAATTGCAATTCTTTACTAGAAAGACGTTCTATCTTTTTTTGCTCAAATATTTTATTTAAAAATTGATCATCGAAAGGACTTTTTAAAAATATTTCCTTCAATTCATCAAGATTATCAAATTTTATTTTAGGATAGGAAACTACTGTATCTAGATAAGCAATTCCTAAATGACATGTCTCTAGTAATAAATTTTTACAATTACTTACACAATTAAATATAGGCGGGCCTGAAGAACCGCCAATATAGATATCAGAATTCATTAAAACATATAAGTTGTAATCATCTAGTGTCAAATTAGTTTTTTTTAGATAAATTATAGAATTGTTCATTTTTTTTAACCAATCTGGAATATCAAACATCTCACCTGTTAAAAATATTTGCCAATTATTATCTACTAAACATTCTATTGATAGCTTATAGTCATTTATATCTCTAGAGTCCTTAATTTGGTCAATAAACCTGTTATTAGGATATTTTCTTCCTTTCCCTCTCAAAAAAAAATTTGCTCTCCCTTTAAAATTATTTTCAAACTTTTTAAATTTTTCTGAAAATTTTTTTTTATATTCGTTATTAGAATATGAAATTTCATCTCGCCTTTTTTTAAAAAAAAAACACGACTCGAAAAGAAGTCTTTTTTTTAAACTTAGAAAATTTTTATCAGCACTTTTACTTTCTGGATCTTGCCAATCAAAATTTTGAATATATTCATCTGTTCTTCTTAAGTTTATTTTAAAAAATAAAGATAAATATTTTTTAATATATAGGTAAAATTGTTCTTGGTTATTTGTGCTATTTAAACTTCCACATCTAAAAAATTTGATTTTTTCATCAAAAATTTTTGATATTTTCTTATTGTGTCTATCTTTTTTTGTACCAAATAATAGTATCCAGTTTGATTTAAAATCAAGATTTAATAAATGACTTGATGTAACAGATGGACCAAATCCACCTTCAATTTGAACAAAAAATATTTTATTTTTTATTTTTTTAATTGAAAAAATTATTATTATAATATCAAAAAAACATATTATTAAATCAATAATAAATTTTATTCTTGATTTAAAACTAATTGGTAATTTTTTTTTTAAATTCAATAACATTAAAAAATAATGTTTATATTTTATTTTATCTTTTTTTTAGATCTTAAAAAAATTATTCTATCTATTACCAAAAGTAACAAATAGAGGTGAGCAAGTTCAATATGGTTATATGCTACGGAATTAATCCAAAAACTCATTCCTTTCTTATTAATTGAATTTAATCTATTATTTTTTTTCATACCTGAGAATGAGATCATTTTTATCTTATTTTTAAAGCAAAATTTTGCAGCATTGATAATATTTTTTGAAGTTCCTGAAGATGAAATAATTATAACCATATCACCTTTTTCATAGTAGTGTTCTACTGCTTTTTTCATCCAATTATCATGTCCAAAATCATTGCTAAAACAAGTTATTAAAGAAGAATCGGTTAGAGGTATTGTTTTAATCCTAGTATTTTTGGTCAAGTCTACCGCGACATGGGAGGCTATAGCTGAACTTCCACCATTGCCAAAAATTATTATTTTTTTTTTTTGTTTTTTAAGATTAGATATTTCTTTAGCAGCTAATTCTAATTTATTATAATCTCTTTGATTTAACTTAATTATATTTGAAAATTTATTATAATATTTGGTGTAAAAATCTATTTTCACTGATTTTAAATTTTGTTAATTTGCCTGATAGTAAATAATATACTTATAATAATAGATTTTATAAGTCAATTTTATAGACAATTACAAAATTTAAAGTAATTATGCGACCAAATGAAAAAAAGTAAAATAGCACTTGTGACTGGATGTGCTGGTTTTATAGGAAGTCACATGTGTGACTATCTTTTGAAAAAGAATTTTACTGTATATGGTATAGATAACTTAAGCTCTGGCAAATTTAAAAATATAAAGCATATAAAAAGCAAAAATTTTAAATTTTCTAAATTAGATATTAAAAATTCTAAATTTTTTTTAAAAAGAAAAAAAATTGATTATATTTTTCATTTTGCTGGTAATGGTGAATTAATTCCATCAATTGATAATCCAATTAAATATTTGAAAAATAACACTATTAATACTGCATATTTACTAGATCAAGTAATTAAAAATAAAATAAGATTAAAAAAATTTGTATATGCCGCCTCCTCTACTTGTTATGGAATCAATAATTCAAAAACTAATGAAAAAGCTAAAATAAGCATTGAACACCCCTATGCTTTAAGTAAATACTTAGGAGAGTTATGTGTTATGCACTGGGCAAAAATTTATAATATCCCATCAGTTTCAATTAGAATTTTTAATGCATATGGAACTAGATCAAGAACTAGCAATGTTTATGGAGCTGTTATTGGTGTTTTCTTAAGGCAAAAAATTTCAAATTATCCACTCACAATAGTTGGTGATGGAACTCAAAAAAGAGATTTTTTGTATGTAACTGATGTCTGTGATGCATTTTATAAGGCTGCTATAAATAAAAGTAATATTGAAATATTTAATTTAGGCTTTGGAAAGTCAAAAAGTGTTAATTACTTGGCAAGTTTAATCAATGATAAAAAGATTAATATACCTTGGAGACCAGGTGAACCAAAAAAAACAGAAGCTGATATCAATAAAATTTCTAATATTTTAAAATGGAAACCAACTATTGATTTAAAAGAAGGGATTAATCTAGTGCTAAAAAATATTAATTATTGGAAAAAAGCGCCACTTTGGACAAGAAAAAGTATTAAAAATGCTACTCAAAATTGGCAAAAATATTTGAAATAAATTAAATGAATTCAAAGACTGTAGATAAAAATTTTACTAACAATGGATATTGTATAATAAATTTATTTTCTAAAAGCCAAATAGAAAATATAAAAAAAAATATTATTAAAAAACTTTTAAAATTAGAAACGAAAACTAATTTTTTAAAAAACCTAAATTTAAACAATCTTAAAGATTATCACAAATTAAAGATTCCAGAAAAAATTCATAAAGATATACTTAAAACTTCTACAAGATATATTAATCTCGACTCTGAATTAATAGAATATTTGAGCAATAACAGATATCTGAAATCAATTATGATTTCACAATGGGGTCATAATGATACTGTGGTCAATTGGGTTGGTTCTTTAAAAAAAAAACAGATCAAACAAAAAGTTGTTGGCTTTAGAATTTCAAGACCTAGTAAATCTATGAAAAAAGATGCCACTGGTATTCATTGCGATTTACATGTTGGGGGTAAAATTTGTTCGGACAAAAAAGTATTAGTTACTGCCTGGGTACCATTAATAGGTTTTAATAAAAAATATAGTTTAAATTTATCTCCAAAAAGCCATATTCCAAACCACCCCATAGATAATTTTATTAAAGGAAAAACTGTAACAAACGTATATTCTAAAAACTATTATAAAAATTTAAAATTTTTGAGACCAAAATTAAAAGAAGGACAGGCTATAATTTTTCATCCCAATCTTTTGCATGGCAATAGTTTCAATGTTGGAACAAGTACAAGAATTAGTATAGAGATAAGGTTTTATAATAAAAAAAATATAAAATTCTGGAAAATAAAAAAATGAAAAAAATTTTAATCACTGGAGGAGCTGGTTATGTTGGTTCGGCGTTAACGGATTTTTTAATAAAAAATGGTTATTTTGTTTCAGTTTATGACCTTTTTATTTATGGAAAAGACGTTTTCAAAGAAAAAAATAATTTAAATTTAATCAAGGGAGATATAAGAGATCAAAAATTTTTTGAAAATTCGGTGGTTGGACATGATGCAGTAATTCATTTAGCGTGTATTTCAAATGATCCGAGTTTTGAAATGAATCCAAATTTAGGTAAATCAATTAACTTTGATGCCTTTGAACCTATGGTATCAACATGTAAAAAAGTAGGTGTAAAAAGATTTATTTACGCATCATCTTCTAGTGTATATGGAATAAAGTCTGAAAATAATGTAAGTGAGGATATGTCACTTGAGCCTTTGACTGATTATTCAAAATTTAAAGCCCAATGTGAAGAAATTTTAAATAGCTATAAAAGCGATGATTTTGAAGTTGTTACGATTAGACCAGCTACTGTGTGTGGTTATTCCAAAAGACAAAGGTTAGACGTTATTGTAAATATTCTAACAAATTTAGCTTTTCACAAAAGAGAAATTTCTGTTTTTGGAGGTGATCAATTGAGACCTAATATTCATATAAATGATATGTTAAGAGCATATAAATTATTGCTTGAAGTAGATGCTAAGAAAATTAATGGAGAAATTTTTAATGCTGGTTGGGAAAATAAATCTGTAAATGACATAACTAATTCTGTAAAAAATATTATTGGAGATGACGTGAAAATTGTCAAAACTAATACGGACGATAATCGTTCTTATCATATTTCCTCAAAGAAAATTAAAAATCTGTTGGGTTTTGAGACTAAATTTACAATTGATGATGCAGTGAGAGACCTGAGGGAAGCATTTGAAAAAAAACTTTTTGAAGATACCTTAAATAATGATTTATATTTTAATATTAAAAGAATGAATAAATTAAATTTAAAATGAAAAAAAAAATTTCTAGTTTAGAAAAAATCTCAAAAATAGTTTCAAGTTTGAAAATAAAAGGTAAAAAAATTTCTCTTTGTCATGGAGTATTTGATCTATTGCATCCTGGACATATATATCATTTCGAGCAAGCAAAAAAAAAGAGTGATATTCTAGTTGTATCCATTACATCTGACAAAAAAGTTCTTAAGGGACCAGGTCGACCATATTTTAATCAGAAAAATAGGGCTCATTCTTTGGCCTCTATAGAACAAATTGATTTTGTAATCATCAGTGATGATAAATCAGCAGTAAATGTAATTAAGAAAATAAAACCTCATTTTTATGTGAAAGGAAGTGACTACAAAAACTCAAACGATGACATTACAGGAAAAATTGATTTAGAAAAAAAAGAAGTCCAAAAAAATGGTGGAAAAATAGTATACACAACAGGACAAGTTTTTAGTTCAAGTAAAATAATTAATAAAGAATTTTTTTATAATGATGAGCAAATTAATTTTATTAAAAAATTAAAAAAAAAATATAGTACTCAGACAATATTAAGCTCAGTTGATAAGGTAGCAAAAAATGTCCCTTTTATACTTGGAGAGACAATTATTGATGAATATATTTTTTGTAAAGCCATTGGAAAATCTGGGAAAGAGTCTTATATGGTTCTCCAGGAAAAAAAGTCTGAAAAATATTTGGGAGGAGTTTTATCTATTGCACAAAATTTAAGTGCGTTATCAAAAAAAGTAAATTTGCTAACGATTTTAGGCTCTATTGGAAGTAACAAAAGGACCATTAAAAATGAGTTGAAAAAAAATATAAATTATAAATTTGTTGAAAAAACAGGCTCTCCAACAATTTTGAAGAAAAGATTTATTGAGGAAGTTGATAACACCAAGCTTTTAGGAATTTATTCTATTAATGACAAAGAAAATTCCTACAAAGAAGAAAGTCTATTAATAAGATATTTTAAGAGTTTTTTAAAAAGTACCGATTTAATAATTCTTTCTGATTATGGGCATGGTTTTTTTACAAAAAAACTTATAAAAGAAATTTATAAAAATAATAAATTCCTTGCAATTAATGCTCAGGTTAATTCATTTAGTATTGGTTATCACACAATTACAAAATATAAAAAAGCTGATTTAATACTAATGAATGAAACAGAATTACGCCATGAACTAAGAGATAAAATTTCTGAACGTTTTGAATTGATTAAAAAATTAAACAAAATGATTAACTGTAATTTTATTGCAGTTACCCACGGTAAAACAGGAGCAACAATTTATTCATCTAAAAGTAAAGAAATAATTCACGTGCCAGCATTCGCTAGACAAGTAATTGATAAAGTTGGAGCTGGAGATGCGTTATTTCCAATTCTTTCAACTTGTCTAAAATCAAAAATTCCGATGGATATATCCCTTTATATTGCCTCTATCTCGGCAGCTATCAATTCTGAAAGTTATGCTAGTAAAAACATTTTAAATAAAATTTATTTTAAAAAATTTTTAGAACATTCATTAAAATAGATTAATAGAATTATATAAAATGAAAATATCTAATTTAGAAGAAAAAGCCCATGAGCTCAGAAAAAATACTTTTATAGAATTTGTAAAAAAGGGAGAGGCCCATCTAGGTGGTAGTTTTTCAATGATTGAAATATTATTAGCCATTTATGAGGTAATATTAAAAAAAAAAGATAAATTCATTTTAAGTAAAGCTCATGCTTCTTTTCCATTATGTATTCTTTTAAAATCTAAAGGTTTCAAAACAAAATTGACCACTCATCTTGAGCTAGATGAAAAAAATGGTGTTAATTGTACAACTGGAAGTTTAGGACATGGATTACCAATTGCTACAGGTATGGCATTTGCAAAAAAAAAACTTAAAAAAGAGGGAAAAGTTTACGTACTGATCAGTGATGGGGAATGTCAAGAGGGAACGACTTGGGAGTCATTGCTAATAGCAGCAAAACATAAATTAGATAATTTAATCATTATTGTAGACTATAATAAAATCCAAGCTCTTTCGAGATTAGAAGATGCTCTGCCATTAAAAAATTTAAAATCAAAATTTCAATCTTTCAATTGTAATTGTATTGATGTAAAAAATGGACATTCTTTTAAGTCTATTATAAAAGCACTTAAAATTAAAAATTCTAAAAAAAAACCGACAGTAGTGATTATGAATACGATCAAAGGTAAGGGTATTAAGGAATTTGAGAACGATCCGGTTTGGCATGCAAGGAAAATAAGTCAAAATGATATAACAATTGCAAAAAAAAGACTGAAATTTTAATGAGAAGAAAATTTGGAAAATTAATTAACGATTTGGCTAATAAAGATAACAAAATAGTTCTGCTTGTTGGTGATATTGGATATGGAATTTTTGATGATTTTAGAAAAAATCATAAAGATAAATTTTTTAATTTAGGAATCTGTGAACAAAGTATTATTGGAACAGCTGCTGGTATGGCTCTAGAGGGTCTTAAACCATGGGTTTATACGATAACACCATTTTTAATAGAAAGACCTTTTGAACAAATTAAACTTGATATTAATCAACAGAAGGTAAATGTTAATTTAGTAGGTTTTGCTGATTACCCAACACTTGGTCCAACGCATTCTGAACTGAATGCAAAAAAACTAATGAAATTGTTTCATAATATAAAATCCTATTTTCCGAAAGACAGTTCAGAAACTGAAAAGTTTGTAAAAATATGTCATAAATCTAAAGGTCCAAACTTCATAAGCCTTAAAAGTGATGATAAAATTGGTAAGAATTGGTAAATTAGTCTATAAGAATTTCTAATATGATTTCAGAAATACAAATTGCTGAAAAGTTGAGTTTAATCAAAGAGAAGGATTTAAAAGACAACATAGTCAATTCAGGAAGAGTTCAAGGTATCAATATTTATAAAGAAAACATAAATATCCTTATCGCAAAAAAATCCATTGAAAGTGATACTGATATTTCAATGGTCAAAAAAGAAATTTTAAACTTACTTCCAAATCCAGAAAAAATTTCAATTGATATAAAAGAAGGTGAGTTGAAAAAAAGTGATGTAACACATTTATTAAATATGTCAGATTTAGATAAAAATGAAAAAAAAGTAAATGACAAATGGAATATGGATAGTCATAAATTATTTTGGCATCTCGATAGAGTCGAAGCATGGCAACGAGGTGAAAAAGTTGCACCTCTTCACCTCGATATGGGTATTTCAAGTGGATGTAATATGGCGTGTACTTTTTGTTATGGAGTTATTCAAAATAGAGATGGTTTTGGTACAAATTCTAAAAAAATATTTCATACTCCAACAGAAGCTGTAAAACAAACTTTCAAAGATGCTAAAGAAATAGGAGTAAAATCTATAGCTTTAATTGGCGAGGGTGAAAATACATTGCATCCTGATTTTTATGAAATAATAAATTATGGAAGAGAAATTGATTTAGATTTAAGTTTAGCAACTAATGGTATTAGAATTGATCATAAAAAACTTGACGTTATTTTAAATAGCCTAAAATGGATCAGATTTAATATAAGTGCAGGAACGAAAGAAACTTTTCAAAAAATTCATAGAGTAAATCAAATGGATAGAGTTCTAGGTAACGCAAAAGCATTAGCGGAAATGAAAAAAAAATTAAATAGTAAGTGTGTGATTGGCTTTCAAATGGTAGTAACAAAGGAAAATATGAATGATATAGTCCCATTGTCTAAGCTTGGTAAGGAATGTGGTGTTGACTATTTCGTTGTTAAACCTTGTTCTGATACATTTGACAACAGACTAGACTCACCAAAGGGTGAATATATAGAGGCCCTAGATATATTTAAGGAAGCAGAGCAATATTCAAATGAGAATTACACTGTTAATGTAAAATGGAAAAAAGTGCTTAACGGAGGTTGGAAGGACTATAATTCATGTCATGGAACACAATTTATTTTAGGTTTAAGTGGAAGGGGTGATGTATTTCCCTGTGGTCATTGGTTTCAAGAACGAAGAGATGAATTTTTAATGGGCAACATAATAGAAAAATCTTTTAAAGAAATTTGGGAAAGTGATAGATATTGGGAAGTTCAAGAAAAAATTAGAAAAGAAGTTAATGTGAACAAACACTGTGAGTCTAATTGTAGACAGCATTATATAAATAGATTTTTATTCCATGAGGGTAAGACAAATATGGAAAAAATAAAAAAAGATTACAAAAAACATATTGATAGAAAACCTGATCATATTAACTTCATATAAAAATTTGTAATGAAAATACTCTTGATAGGAGCTAGTGGTTGTTTTGGGACCGAACTCACTAAAGTATGCAAAAGAGAGAAAATTAAACTAGTGTCTTATCCAAGTAAAAATTTAGACATTACAAACTTCAAAGATTTAAATTTAAAAATAAAAAAGATTAAACCAACTATAATTATCAATTCTTCTGCAATTGTTGGAATAAATCAATGCGAAACTAACTACAACAAAGCCTTTAAAATTAATACTGTTGGAGCTCTAAATTTGGCTAAAATCTGTAAATTAAATAATATAATTTTAGTTCAAACAAGCACGCATGCAGTTTTTGATGGAACTAAAAATTCATCTTATAATGAAAATGATATTCCTAAACCTAATAATATTTATAGTGGTTCAAAATATCTCTCTGAAGTTTTTGTAAAATCCATTTGTAAGAAACATTACATTATAAGATTTCCTACTTTGTTCGGTGAGAGAAAAAATAGTTTATTAGGTTTTGTTGATAAAGTAATCTTATCCTTAGAAAAAAATAAAAATTTAAAAATTGCAAATGATAAAATAGACTCTCCAACTTATGCAAAAGATGCTGCTATTTGCTTAATACAAATTTTACTTAAAAAGAAAACATACGGTATATACCATTTAGCAAACGAGGGTAAGATAAGTTACTTTGAATTTGTTAAATATATTAAAAAATTTCTTTCTTCAAAAAGTAAAATAAAACCTGTAAAAGATAAACACTTTAAGTCTGAAGGATTTAAACCATTGAAAACTTCATTAAAATCTTTAAGAAAAACTAAAATGAGAAACTGGAAAAAAGCTATTAATGAATATTTAGAAACAAGAAAAATAGATGAAAAAATTATATAAAGATAAAAACTTTTGCTCAATTTGTTCAAGCGAAAACCTTAAAAGAGTTATTGAATTAAAAAAATTTCCACTAACAGGTATATTTATAAAAAAAAAAATTAGGAAAAACTTTCCTTATTATTTTAATCAAGGATTAAATATTTGTAATAAGTGTGGCCATTTACAATTAGCAAAATTTGTCTCTCCTGAAATTCTTTACAATAATATATATGCAAATAGAACTTCTGAATCTTTTCTTTCGGACAATGCAATCAATTTCTTTAAAAAATTTTTATTCAAAGTTTTAAAAAAGAAAAAATTGAATGGTCTTTTAGAGATTGGTTGTAATGATATCAAATTAATTGAAAACCTTAAAAATAATTTTTCTTATTTATATGGTATTGATCCTATTTGGCATAAAAAAGAAGCTCCCAAAGGAAAAAAAATAAATGTTATTGGTGGGTATGTTGAAAATGTAAATCTAAAAAAGGTAAATAAAAAAATTGATGTAATTGTTTCAACTCATAACCTAGAGCACATAGACGATCCTTTTGGTGTATTAAAAAAGTTTATTGATAATTTTGGAGAAGATGTAACTTTTTTTATAGAAGTGCCAGATTCTGACTTAATGATAAAAAATTTAAGATTTGATCAAATATTTCATCAACATTACCATTATTTTAATATGAACTCTCTGCAAAATCTTACGAGAAGACTGGGTTGTAAAATAATTTCTAAATCAATAAATTATAAATTTTGGGGTGGATCCCTTATGGTTGCTTTTAAAAAAGATAAAAATATTACTAAAAA
>MDTB01009478.1_pt1 | contig 14989 bp, 15 predicted proteins | sample 811161 | NCBI WGS metagenome assembly MDTB01 (sample SAMN05326650, study PRJNA326480) | marine metagenome | isolation source: seawater | place: Mediterranean Sea | collected 2009
GGCGAAAGATTTAACTAGTCATAGTCTACCAAGCATAGGAGATTCTTTTGGTGGCCGTGACCACACAACGGTATTACATGCTTGTAAAAAAATAACAGCGTTAAAAACAAACTCGTCTACAATATCTAAAGACTACCAAAATATTCTACATATATTAAATAATTAACTGTTAACAAATTGTGAACATAAGATTCAGAATTATCTATCCACAAAGTATCCACATCTATTTATGAGTCTTTGAAACCTTTATTAAGGACGCATTAACAGATGAGGCTATGTTTCAGTGACACACATAGAAAAATAGTAAATATTAATAATAAAAATAATATATAATTTAAAATATATGATTATTAACATTGATAGGCAGCAGCTGATCGAGCCACTTAAATATATCGTAGGGGTATCAGAGAAGAAGCAAACAATGCCGATACTAGGCAATGTTTTGGTTCGCGGTGATGGCGATGGTTTGATATTGGTGGCCAGTGATCTGGAAGTTGAGATGTCAACCAAGATCGCATACCCAGCATCCAATGACATAAATACGACTATGCCAACGAGAAAATTTTTGGATATCTTAAAATCTTTGCCTGGGAAAGATGAAGTAAGTATAGATATTGGAGATAACAAAGCTACGATAAAGTCTGGTAAGAGTAAGTTTGTATTAGCAACACTACCTGGTGATGATTTTCCATATGAGCCAACAGATATATCTTGTGATCACAAAGTATCAACAAATGAATTGGACACACTAATTGGACACACTTCATTTTCAATGGCAGTACAAGATGCTAGGCATTTTTTAAATGGATTGTTCTTCGAGGTCAAATCAGACATGGTTACAGTTGTTTCTACAGACGGTCATAGGCTGTCATTATCTACAGCATGTCAGGATAATAGCTTAGATGAACCAGTAAAATGTATTATTCCAAGAAAATGTGTTATTGAGATTAAAAGGATCTTATCGACATTTAAAGACAATAAAGATCATTTAGCAGAATTTAGCGTAAAAAAGGGCGAAATAATATTTAAAATAAGTGACTTTGTAATCAAAAGTAAGCTCATAGAAGGAAATTATCCTGATTATAACAAAGTGTTTCCAGAATCACTCCCACATAAATTGAGTGTTGACAAAGAAGAGCTTAAATCAGCATTACAAAGAATGTCTATTCTATCGAATGATCAATTTAAAGGGGTAAAGCTTTCGCTCTCAGAGTCAGAGATAATGATCAGCACCAACAACCCATCGCATGAAGAAGGCGAGGACAGCGTGCTCTGCCAATATACTGGTGAAAAACTAGAGATAGGCTTCAATCTTACATACCTTTTAGAAGCTATAGATGTTATAGCGTCTGACAAGGTGGCTTTTCAATTAAATAATGCTGACTCTGGATGTCTTATATCATCTGACAGCATCAATCCGCAGAACAAATATATTATTATGCCGATGAGGGTGTAAACTTTGTTTATTAACCTGCTCACGGCAACCAATTTAAGATCATTGGAGTTCATCACTCTAACTCCAGAAAAGAATGTAAACATAATAATTGGCAAGAACAACGATGGAAAAACAACCATACTAGAAGGAATTTATTACTGTTCAACGCTTAAGAGTTTCAAACAGGTTTCGTCAACATTGTTAATTAAGAATCACTCAAAAACACTTAAAATTCTTCTAAAATACACTAAGTCCGGCGAAAATGCTACTATAAGCATGGAAAAGAATCTATCTGGTGGCAGTATTAACAAAATCAATGACAAAAAAGCGTCAGCTAAACAATTATTTATTAATCTGCCTGTTTTAGCTCTTAATTTTGGATCTACGAATATTGTAACTACAAACTCTGATGAGCGAAGATCTTTCCTGGACTGGGGGGTGTTTCACGTGGAACACAATTATATTGATATATTTAAAGACTATCAAAAAGCTGTAAAACAGAGAAACTCGCTGCTGAAAAAAAAAGATAGGACTAACCTTGATTATTGGACAGACCTAGTCGTCGAGAGAGGTAATCTATTGCATACTTTCAGGGAATCTTACTTCAATGAATTTAATGGACATTTTAAAGGACTTCAGGAGTCTATAAGTTCGTTTATGCCAGATGTGTATAGTGACATTAGAGATATGAAACTTAATTACACAAGAGGCTGGCCAAATAATAAAACTCTTAAAATTGCGATGACAGAATCTATTGATAAAGACATTATTTTCAAGCACACAACATGCGGACCGCACAGAGCAGACATATCATTTAAATCATCTGGGGTTGACCTAAAACATATATCATCTATGTCTACACAAATCATTACGGGGTTACTGATGGTACTCAGTCAAGCAAGCATGTTCCACGTGAAACATAATCACAACCCAATAGTTCTAATTGATGATTTATTTTTTGGAATAGATGATAAGAATCTTAAGCTTGTGATAAACTTACTGGTGGGTTCAAATGCACAATTTTTTATAACAGCCCCCGACCTTTATAGGGAACAATTATTGAGTATATGCAAAAGCAACAAAAAAATTAAAACTTATGAATTCAAAAACAAACAATTAGTAGAAGGAGACAATGGCTAACAATAAATACGACTCGTCTAATATAAAGGTCCTAAAGGGGCTAGAAGCAGTGCAAAAGAGACCAGGCATGTATATCGGCGATACAGATGATGGCAGTGGTTTGCATCAGATGATATTTGAAGTATTAGACAATTCTATTGATGAAGCTTTAGCTGGACATTGTGACACAATAGAGATAGTTGTACATGAGGACCAATCAGTAACAGTAACTGATAACGGCAGAGGTATACCGGTAGACGAACACCCCGATGAGAAAAAATCAGCAGCGGAGGTAATATTAACAGTTCTTCATGCTGGCGGTAAGTTTGATGATAATTCCTACAAAGTGTCAGGAGGCCTACATGGTGTTGGCGTTTCTGTTGTGAATGCTCTGTCAGAGTCTTTAGAACTTACCATATTTAAAAATGGCAGCATACATACACAAGAATACAAGGACAGCAAACCATTAGAGCCATTAAAAATTGAAGGTAAAACAGATCTCACCGGAACAAGAATATCTTTTAAGCCAAGCAAAAAATATTTTACATTAACTAAATATAATTCAGATTTATTAAGAAGAAGATTCAAGGAATTAGCTTTTTTAAACAGCGGAATAAAAATTAAGTTCAAAGATGAGACCAAGTCTATAGAAGAAGAATATAAATATGAAGGCGGCATAACCGAATACATAAAGGAAATTACTAAAAAGAAAACTCTTATACAGGATGAAATAATTTACTTCAAAACACAGACAAGAAATATATTTGTAGAAATAGCGATGCTATGGAGCTCATCATATCAGGAAGAAATCTTGCCTTTCACTAATAATATTCCACAGAAAGATGGAGGAACGCATCTTTCGGGGTTCAAGGCGTCTTTGACAAAAACAGTTAATTCGCTAATAACTAAACAAGCTAATAGCTCAAAGGACAAAATAGACATCACAGGCGAAGATTCTAGAGAAGGTCTTTCAGCAATTATTTCTGTAAAAATGTCTGATCCAAAATTCTCATCACAAACAAAAGATAAACTTGTATCATCAGAAGTTAAAGGAATCGTCGAGTCTACGCTCAATACTAAATTATCTGAGTTTTTCGAAGAGAATCCAAAAGAGGTTAAGTCAATAATTGCAAAAATATATCAGGCAGCAAAAGCCAGAGAAGAAGCAAGAAAGGCAAAAGAATTGATAAGACGCAAAGATCCTCTGAGTATAGGAAATCTCCCTGGAAAGCTTGCAGATTGTCAAGAAAAAGACCCTACAAAAACTGAGCTATTTATTGTTGAGGGTGATTCAGCAGGTGGGTCTGCAAAGCAAGCCAGAGACCGTAAAACTCAAGCAATCTTGCCTCTAAAGGGTAAGATTTTGAACACACAGAGAGCACAAGATCATAAAATACTATCATCATCTGAAATAACAACCCTCATTACAGCACTAGGTTGTGGATTTGGTGATGATCTAAAAATTGAAAATCTACGTTATGGTAAAATAATAATTATGACAGATGCTGATGTTGATGGGGCTCATATAAGAACATTGCTTCTTACACTGTTTGAATCTAAGATGAAAAAATTGATTGACAATGGACATGTGTACATAGCACAACCTCCACTCTATAAAGTAAAAAAAGGCAAGTCTCAGAAATATCTCATTGATGATAAGGATCTATCTAATTATATCAATAAGGATATTTCGACAACTTATAAACTATCAATAGATGGAAAATCAGTAGACACCGATAAGTTTTATAGTCTACTTTGTTCATATGCTGTTATGCATGATGTTATCGATCAATTTTCATCTAAAAGAGATAAGACTGTTTTGGAGAACTTGTCATTCTTTGATGAAGTAACTTTAGACATCATTAAGAACGAAGATACATTAAAATCATGGTGTTCTAAATTTAATGTTTTTTTAAATAAGAATACTCCAATAAATATTAATTTTGATATTAAGCCATCTAAAGAAGCGCTAAATGATAAAACATATTCTGTAAATATTGACAAGAAGGTTAATGGAGTAATAACTAATTTAGATCCTTTAAATAGACATTTCTTTAGTTCTGATTCTTACAAAGATCTCGTTGCTCTTAAACTATCTAATTACTCAGAAAGCAATTTTGGCTACTCTAATGATTCAGACAGCTCGCCATCAGCATTATCATTAAAAGATTGTTTCGAGACCCTTATCGCACTCTGCAAAAAAAGTCTGACTTTACAACGTTATAAAGGACTAGGTGAGATGAATCCTCCTCAGCTAGAGGAAACAACTATGAATACTAAAAGCAGGACACTCTTGAAAGTGCTTCCACTAGAAGATTTGAATCCTGTAGTAGTAGAACTGATGGGTGACGATGTCGAGCCCAGACGAGAATTCATCAAACAAAAATATTCATCTGTAAAAAATTTAGATATATGATCATATCTACCTGGAATGTTAATTCTATTAAAGTTCGTATTCATGCTGTAATTCAATACCTCTCTGAGTATCATCCTGATGTACTCGTTTTACAAGAAACTAAATGTTTAGATGAAAATTTTCCAATAGATGAAATATCTGATGCTGGATATTATTCAACTTTTTATGGTCAGAAAACCTATAATGGAGTCGCAATTATATCTAAAAAAAAACCAGATAGTATTGAATACAATCCAGTAGTTACTTCGAAAAACGAAGCGAGATCATTGACTGTTATTATTGACGGAATTACTATAGTTAACCTTTACGTTGTTAATGGACAAGATATTGATACTGATAAATATTCTTATAAATTAGACTGGCTAAAAAAATTAACATCTTATGCTAAAAAATTATTAACAAAGTCTGATAAGGTTATTTTATTAGGAGACTTTAATATTGCCCCATCTGATGATGATGTTTTTGATATAGATATCACTAAAGGCCAAATACTTTGCTCTCCTCAAGAGCGAAGTGCATTTAAAAAAATACTAAAACTTGGTTTTCATGATTGCTTTATAGACTTTGCTTTTCCGTCACAAACGTTTACTTGGTGGGACTATCGAGCAGGCGCTTTTCAGCGAAATATTGGCTATCGTATAGATTTAATTTTGGTTACTGATTCTCTTAAAAAGGCTTGTAAGGATTATATTATTGACAAAGAAACTAGACATAAGTCTTGGTGTCTTGCTGAGCCTAGGACATCAGACCATGCGCCAGTTAGAATTATACTAAAATAATCCAGTAGCAGTTTTCCCTGCACTTTGTTACTATTGAATAATACTTGGAGACAAACCATGAAGTCTATTATGGTCATCAATTCTAAAGGTGGTTCTGGCAAAACCACTATCGCAGTTAATCTTGCTGCCTACTGCGCTCAAAATGGTTTAAATACAACGCTGGTTGATTTAGATCCACAAGGTTCCAGTACGCAATGGCTAAAAGAGAGACCGTTAAATAAGGCTACCATAAAGGGAACGACTAAATATAACAAACCTGTTAAAAAATCAAAAAACTCTGTTGTTATTTTTGATGTACCTGCTGCTGTTTATGGTTCTCGTTTGGATACTTATATAAAAAAGGCCAACACCATAGTTGTGCCTGTTATGCCATCGCCTATAGATATTAAAGCAGCAAAAGACTTTCTAAATAGTTTAAGATCCATGGGCCCTGTTATTAGAAATAAAATCAAAGTTGGGTTGGTCGCCAATAGAGCTCGTGCTACCACAAATATTTTTCTAGAACTTGATACTTATTTGGTTAAAGAAAAAGGGTTAAAGTATATTACAGCTTTCAGGGACAACACGAACTACATAAAATCTGCACGCTCCGGGCTTGGCATCTTTGAGATGGGCGAGAGTGCTACTGCACAAGATAGAGCTGAATGGAAACCGCTAATACGATGGCTTGAATTATAAACTTCTTCGAATACCCTTTCTGATATCTTGGTATCTAATACAGCCTGGCATTAACTTATTCATTTTCTTGGTATCTAAAACTCTAGATTCATTCAGAAAGCTCAATCTTTTTTCATCATACAATCTTTTGGCACCCTCATATGTTATGTAATCAGGAAGATCTTTGCCAAGAATCTCATAAATAATTTCATAGTACTTGGTTGTTTTAATAGGGTTACCATCACTTACATTTATAACTTCATCTTTTTGAATATTTATATCTAATGATTTTATGACAATTCTTGAAAGATCCTCAACATGTATCAGGTTGGTTACTCTGCTATCATCATGTGTGATGAGTGGTTCTCTATTCATAATTCTTTTAAGTGGAAGTCTGTCTTTGCCATAGATGCCCGGGACTCTGAGAACTATAGCAAGAGAATTATTATGATTACTGTATTTCAAAACTTGCGATTCTGCATCTGCCCTTCTCCTTGCTCTGTCTGTCTTCGGTTTTATTGCATCCTCCTCTGTAACTATTTTGCCTTTACAATCACCATAAACTCCGCTGGTACTTATATAGACAAACCTATTTATACTCTTTTGATCAATCAATTTTAGGAATTTCGTTATTCTTATGTCAGATAAAGATGATGTATCTGGCGGAGCCATATATATTATTTTTGAATTTTCTAGATATTCTAAATCTGCATAATCTTGATCTATATCAAATTGAACTGACATCACATCATTAGATCTTTTTTTACGGGTTCTAGCAATTTCTATTAGTGAATAATTATGCTTACCAGAATTCATCATATCAATGATCGTATCACCTAAATAGCCACTGCCCGCAAGAATAAGATTAGTTTTGCTCATTATGTCTCTCTATAGTAGATATGTAAGTTTCTGCATTATTACTATTAGATATTACAATTATATCTTTAAAAATTCCCGTATCAACTTCGTTTATAATCCTCTCATTTGGGATTATCAAAATTAGAGGAGCAATATTTTTACAACTGGAGATGTTAGCTATTAATTCAATTAGTGCCGCCTTACTTGAGACAATGAGGTAATTATTGGTTTTTTTATTTATGCTTGATACATCAAGAAAATGTTTAACGGGCACTCTCTTATATACACTTATAACTTTAATTCTTTTGCTGAATTTTCTAATTTCATTTTCAAGGTAATTTCTACCATCTTCTCCCTTAATAATAAGGTATTTGTCATTCAACCCTTTTTCATTTTTTATGATCGTCATTAGGCTTTCGCTAGAATAATTATCTTTAGGATAGATAACCTTATTAGCATAATATTTTTGTATCTCATTACCAGTAAATTTACCAAGGCAATACATTTTTGCTGTTTTGTTGTCTAGTAAATAATCGTGTAGAATACTGGCATATTTTACCGCATTCTTGCTTTGAAATATTACTTTATTTGCATTTTTTATATATGATTTATAAATATTCTGATCAAGATCTATATTTTGAATGTCTAGGGCAATCCTTTCTTCTACATCTATTTTTTTCTGTATAGCAATTTTATTTAACTCATTTTTTATTGATAGATCAGCGGTTAGTATTATTTTCATATTTAATTCTTGAGTAATTTCTTCGCACCTTGTTTCAGAAAAATGTTAGCGAGTATTTGCCCAGGTTTATCTTTAGTTGATGTATTTGTAACATACTTGCTCCTGATGTGTTTGTGCCCATCTAGGCTTGAGACAAAAGCGGTTACACTAACTTCTGTATTCTTTACCGTTGCATGCACTCCAATTGGTGACATGCAGTCTCCACTTATATATTCTATAAATTCTCGCTCAATATCAGCGCATGCTTGAACATTTATATCCACAAATCTATCAATAATTTCTTTAATCTTATTGTCTTTTCTTAAGTACTGCACACATAATATGCCTTGCCCAGCAGATGGAGTAAATTTATCCAGCGGAAGATACTGTTTAATTTGATCTTCCAGGCCCATTCTATGCAGGCCTGCAGCTGCTAGTATTATTCCATCTAATTTTTTAGATTTCATTTTATCTAGTCTTGTCTGTATATTCCCTCTCAAACCAACTACATCAAAATCTTTAGAAATATTTTTTAACATCGCCAATCTTCTTGGGCTTGATGTACCAATTATAGAATCAACAGGCATTTCTTCAATAGACTCATACTTATTAGATATTAAAACATCTGCAGGATTCTCTCTTTTAGAAATACACGCTATTCTAAATCTCTTTTCTACAACCGCAGGAACGTCTTTCAATGAATGTACAGCGATATCAGATCGGCCTGCAAGTAGTGATTCTTCAAGCTCTTTGAGGAAAAGGCCTTTGCCTCCATGTTCTTTAAATTTCTTATCAGAAAATGTATCGCCAGATGATGACATGGCAACAATTTCACATTCTGTTGTAGGTCGCAACAACTCTTTAACTATATTGGCCTGTTTTAATGCAAGAGGGCTTTTTCTTGTAGCAATCCTAATAATATCTTTCATATTTATAATTATTTGTTTTTATTTATACTATACTTACTTATAAATAATGTAATTAAAAATCAGCAAATATAATGAAAAATGTGACATGGTCAAGCAGGTTTAGCAAAGAAATAGATTCTGAAGTTTTAGATTTCAGCCAAAGCTTAAGTATTGATATTGTTTTATATAGAGCGGATATCGAGGTGACAATTGCTCACGTTGAAATGTTGTCGAACTGTGGGCATATTACTGTTACAGAGCAAAGAAAAATTATTAATGCATTGAAAAAAGTAAACAAACTTGCTGAGACCGGTAAGCTAAAGTGGTCAGTAAAGTATGAAGATGTTCACATGAACATCGAAAATGCATTAGTTAAATTGATAGGTGACGTTGGTAAAAAAATCCACCTTGGGAGATCTAGAAATGATCTAATCACGACAGATCTACGGTTGTATCTCAGAGACTTTATTGATATTTATTTAGATAAAATTAGAGAGATCCAGCTTCTTATTGCAAAAACAGCATTAAAGCATGCTGATAGTTTATTCCCAGGTTTTACGCATATGCAGGTAGCTCAACCAGTTACCTTTGGACACCACTTGTTAGCGTGGGGAGAAATGTTGTATAGAGACGAGTTAAGATTACAAAATAATAGAGAACTTATGAACATCATGCCGTTGGGTTCAGCAGCACTTTCTGGCACCTCATTAAAGACTGACAGAAAGATGGTGGCAAAAAAGCTTGGCTTTAAAACGATTACTAAAAACTCTATGGATGCTGTGAGTGATAGAGACTATGTCTGTGATTTTGCTTATGCAAATTCTATGATTATGATGCATCTCTCCAGAATATGTGAAGAACTAGTGTTGTGGATGAACCCACAGTTTGGATTAATTGATCTTGACGAGAGCTTCTGTACAGGCTCCTCTATTATGCCTCAAAAAAAGAACCCTGATGTTGCTGAACTGATTAGAGGTAAAACTGGCGGTGTTTATGGCAATCTTATAGGCCTTCTAACTCTCCTGAAGGGATTACCACTTACCTACAATAGAGATATGCAAGAGGACAAAAGCCAAATACTTGAATCAATAGATACAACGCTAAGTTGCCTTTCATTATTACCTAGAATGATATCAACAATGAAACTCAATGAAGGAAAGTCTATACACATCGCGTCAGGATCATTTTCAACTGCTACAGACATAGCAGAGTACTTATCAAAAAAAGGCATGCCTTTTAGAACATCTCATCACGTAGTAGGAGAAATAGTTAAGTTCTGTGAAAAACAAGATATGCAATTGATTGACCTATCGCTAGAAAAATTACAAAGCTTTTCAAAACTAATTACTAAGGATATTTATCCCATTCTTGATCCTATGATTAGTGTGCAATCTAGAACTGGAATTGGCGAAACATCTCCAAAATCTGTCAAAAAAGAGTCTAATACGATAATAAAACGTCTTAAAAAGTATGGTTATAAGTAATGTTTAAGTCGTCAGTGATTATAAGTATTGTACTACTGAGTAACATAGCTTTTGCGTCACCACCATCAATATATGAGTATCAACAAAATGACAAAAATGAGCATCTTGATATGTATATCTATGGTCTTGAAAAAGGGCTAGATTGGTCGCAAGAATATGTGTACTCAAAATATGCACTAGAGTTTTTCTGCAAACCTAGCGACCTGGTTTTATCAGCCAAGCAGCTACGTCTTTTGATAGATAAAGAAATTGATGAGAACAGTTCATTTTATACAAAGTACAAAGATGCCCCTCTTCTTGGCCTAGCATTAAGAAATGCTTATATAGCTAGCTTTCCATGTGATTGATCAATAAATATCAATTTCTCACTAGCAGATCTGCGAGATTTGACTATAATATATATTACGATAATTATGGAGGAGTAATCATGGCAGACCATCCAAAACCAAACGGTGATGACATAATATTGCCTGATGGAACAGTAGTTGGTTCGTGGAACGGAGATGATGTAAAAGATCTACAGGTTGAAGTTCAACGAATAATTGCAGAACAAAAAGCTAGTGGAGCAGATCGTAATAATTTACTAATTAGATTTGGTATTCCACATTTTGATCAGACACCTGATCATCTCAAACCTTTTATAGCATACGCTCTTTGGGGTGTTGATAAAAAAGGTAATTGTCTTACTCATAGAAGAGCTGACCACTTTGAAACAGTGGAAAAGATCAATGAGAAATATGGAAGCGAGACAGCTATGGCTGCTGCGCAAAGACATAGAGAATAGCATTTTTTCTACATGGGCTCTTTTAAGAGCCCATGTCATTCATCTAACCACTTGATAATCTTATCGTAAACTTCCTTCGTTATAGTATGACCAAAGTCATTTGTATAACTCACAATATTACTGGTTTTCTTAGATAAAAACTCGTAAGTCTTTTTGTAATCATTAAAGCTGATTGCTTGATCAGAGTACCCATGTGCGATAAAAATCTTTGTATTTTTAATTTCTAATTCCTTATAAAGTTCTGCGCTAGGCATATATCCAGAGAGCGCTATACATCCATCAATTTTTAGATTTGTACTAAATAGCATGCTTAAAGATAGTGCTGCCCCTTGAGAAAAACCACCAATGATGATTTTTTTTTCATTATGTATTTTAAAATTACTTATAAAATTACTTATAGATTTTTTTGAACTTTCAAGCCCTTCATAATCTTCTACAATATTCCCACTGCTATCAGTTGATGGAAGCGGATACCATGATCTTTTTCCTTCTACAACTGGAGCATTTGGCATAATTATACAAACATTATCGTCTAGATACATATTAATCATTTTCATGGTTGGTTCAAACGACCAGTTATTAGAACCATAACCATGGAACCAAAATATGAGTATTGGTGCTTTACCAACATCACCGATTACTATTAATTCTTTATTATTTAAATCCATTATGAGCCTAGCGACTATCTAATATTATGACTATAATGTAACATATGCAAAATTTAATTAAATACCTTGGTTTTTTATCTATTAAAAACTTTTATATTACTTTCTTTCTGATTTTCCTTGTTGCTTGTGGCAATAAAGGGCCACTTACATTACCTGATATCAAACCATCAGAGTCTAGCATTGAGCAATCATCTGATACGAATGCAGAGCAATAAATGATAACTGATTACAAAGATAATATTCTTCACTTTGACAAACTTAATTTACTAGATGTAGCAAATACTCATCAAACACCATTTTATTTATACTCTGAAAATATCATTGAAGATAATTTTAACTCTTATCTTAAAAGTTTTGGAGATAATCCGCACACAATTTGTTATTCCGTAAAAGCTAATTCAAATCTTTCTATTTTATCTTATCTTGCAAAGCTAGGATCAGGTTTTGACATTGTCTCAGCTGGAGAATTATCTCGAGTGATTTATGCAGGAGGTGATCCTCAAAAAACAGTTTTCTCGGGTGTTGGAAAAACTGAAGAGGAAATACAATATGCACTAGATAATGATATTTTATGTTTTAATATAGAATCTGAAGATGAGCTTGTTACTATTAATAATATTGCTTCGAAAAGAAACGTAAAAGCTAATATCTCAATCAGAGTAAATCCAGATATAAATGTAGAAACTCACCCATACATCACGACAGGCATGAGAGATAACAAGTTTGGAATCGAGGAATCTGAGATAATATCAACATATGTAAAAGCCTCTAAGCTTAAAGCCTTGAATATAATCGGTATAGATTTTCATATCGGCTCACAGATTCTAGACACAAAGCCATATGTAGATTCACTAAAAAAAATATTTAACATTATTGATCATCTGAGATCTATCGGTATAGTACTGAGCCATCTTGATATTGGTGGCGGGCTTGGGATAGCTTATAATGACGAGTCTGCTGTCTCAAAAAAGCATTTTATATCTGAAGTCTTGAAAAATATTACTGATAAAAACTTATCATTGATAATCGAACCAGGAAGATCAATTGTTGGTGATGCCGGTTTACTCATTACTAAGGTCGTAAATATAAAAAAAACTTCGACTAAAAACTTTGCTATTATGGACGCTGGCATGAATGATCTCATGAGACCACCTTTGTATGATGCATTTCACACTATCAAAGAGATAAAAAATGTTACTGATAAAAAAACAGTGTTCGATGTTGTTGGGCCTATTTGTGAGTCTGCTGATTTTATTGGAAAGCAACGCAAACTATTTTTAAAAAGTGGAGATTTTGTAGCTATTGAGAATGTTGGTGCATATGGGTTTGTATTGGCATCAAATTATAATACTAGACCAAAAATTGATGAGTATATAATATCAAATTCGAAGGTTAATAAAATACGTGATAGAGAAACAATTAACCAAATCCTAGAAAATGAGTTAAAATTTTTATAAGAACTTGTGAGGCTCTACCTATGCAATTCAGTTATTCAAAAATGAATAGTCATGGAAATGATTTTGTGATAATTGATAATACAAATCAAAAAATATTACTTTCAGAAGATCTAATCAAGAAAATATCATCAAGAGATAAGATAGGGTGTGATCAGGTGTTAATAATAGATGTAGATAATCCTAAAAACGTGCATTGTAAGATATACAATCAAGATGGCTCAGAAGCCTATCAATGTGGAAACGGGATGAGAGCAATAATGTCATTTCTTAACAAGCATTATGATTACAGAGAAGCAGCAATTGTTGTTAATGATATTTTTTATGAGATCATTTATCATAGTGACTCAAATATTCAAGTAAATATGGGGTCACCTAATGTTTTGTCAAAGATACCATTATATGCAAATACAACGAATGTAAAGATCTCCAATAATAATTTTTATTATAAAGTTGACATTGATGATCACCCCGAAGCATGGACCTTTTCATATTCTCCTATAATGCTTGGTAATTTTCATTGTGTCGTCTTCTCTGATAATTGTTATTCATATCAAAAGAAAATTAAAGATCTGTTATACAGCCTATATCAGGATATGCCCAACATTTCATATATTTTAAATTTGAACAACTATATTAATAAAGATGATGAGATCATAAAGTTAAAAGTAGATGAGAGAGGATCTGGCTGGACCAAATCTTGTGGAAGCGGAGCAACAGCAACAGCATCTTTTGTAATTAGATACTCTTATATTAATAAGATTATGATAGATGAAGTTCTTATTGAGCAAGAAGGAGGCCAGCTTAAAATACAGTGGAAAGACTTTAATGGGAGTTCGGCTGATGACATATATTTATTTGGTCCAACAACTTTTGAGTATGATGGTGTCTGGAATGAGTGAATTAAATAAATCGTTAGAGAAATTTACTTCATATTTAAAATACGAACGAAACTACAGTGATGACACTCTTAAAAACTATATCTCTGACTTGAAAAAATTTATAATATATTTATCAGATAACAATGTAGTTAAAATTACAGATATCACCTTAGATGTTACACAAAGCTATGTCAATTCCTTAAATCGAAATGGCCTCACGCCAACTTCGTTATCAAGAAAAGCTTCATCTATAAGATCTTTTTTCTCTTTCCTATACAAAAAAAAATATATAGATAAAAATCCAACTACAAAAATTATTGTACCTAAAAAAATGCAAAAGCTACCTTTTATTTTATCAATTGATCAGATAGATGAGTTATGTAAAATACCTGCTACAAATTTTGCAGCTATTCGAGACAAGGCAATGATCGAGTTAATGTATAGTTCTGGTTTAAGATTGAGTGAAATCACATCTTTAAATGTATCGTCAGTCAACATGAGAGATAGGATTATATCTGTTATAGGCAAAGGAAATAAACAGAGATATTTGCCAATTGGCTCAAAAGCGATAGAGGCGCTTTCTAAATGGATTAATACAAGAAGTACATCTAAGGTTTCTGATGATGCTTTATTTTTAAACAAATTTGGAAATAGACTTTCTAATAGATCTGTACAAACGCGTCTAAATTATTGGGCTAGCTTTAAAGGACTTAACTGTAAAATAAGCCCACATACATTACGTCACTCCTGCGCAACCCATCTGCTCGAATCATCTGGCGATCTTAGAGCTGTTCAAGAGTTTCTAGGTCATGAAGATATAAGTAC
>MDTB01203759.1_pt1 | contig 14989 bp, 13 predicted proteins | sample 811161 | NCBI WGS metagenome assembly MDTB01 (sample SAMN05326650, study PRJNA326480) | marine metagenome | isolation source: seawater | place: Mediterranean Sea | collected 2009
AGCATCATCAATATATGTGAAATCTCTTCTCATATTGCCATTATTAAACAAATTAATAGGCTCATTATTTAATATTGCTTTTGAGAAAATCATTGGTGCCATATCAGGCCTACCCCAAGGACCATAAATCGTAAAAAATCTAAGCCCCGTAGCTGCAAATTTGAACAAATGACTATAAGAATGTGCCATTAATTCATTTGATTTTTTAGTTGCAGCATATAGACTTATTGGATGATTAACAGAGTGTTTTTCACTAAAAGGTAAATATTCATTCCCTCCATAAACTGAACTGCTAGAGGCATAAACTAAATGTTTAATATCAAATTCTTTACACAACTCCAAGACATTAAAGAAGCCGTAAATATTACTATTAATATATTTGAGAGGCTTCTCAATAGAGTATCTCACACCAGCCTGAGCAGCAAGATTTATGACAATTTTGGGTTTATATTTTAAAAAGATTTCTTTTAAATTTTCGTAATCGGCAATATCACATTTATAGAATTTCCAATTAACTTCGCAATTTATTTTTTCAGTAGTATGTACTAAATCGTTTATTCTATCTTTTTTGAGGTTAACATCATAATAAGTATTTAAATTATCTATACCTATTACATGATATCTCTTTAATAAAAGTTTTTTGGATAAAGCAGCACCAATAAAACCAGCTGCTCCAGTGATAAGGATATATTTTTTTTCTTGATTTGACATTAATGCGTTTAGTAATTAAAAATAAAAAAATATAGAAAAAATTGAGAATTAATCATACCCATCTGGATTCTGTTTTTGCCAATTCCATGCATCTCTACACATTTGGTTAATATCTCTTTGTGGTAACCAATTTAAAAGTGAAAGAGCTTTCTTATTATCTGCAACAAGAATAGGTATATCTCCTTTCCTTTTTTCACTAAAAGAATAGGGGATTTTACAATTGTTAATTCTCTCAAATGATTTAATGACTTCCAAAACACTAATCCCAGTTCCATTACCAATATTTAAAGTTAAAAAGTTTTCTTTCATTTTGAACAACAAATCTAGAGCTGCTTTATGTGCCTCTGAAAGATCCATCACATGTATATAGTCTCTTAGACACGTTCCATCCTTAGTTGGCCAATTATTACCAAAAACATTTAATCTTTTTAATTTACCAGATGCAACTTGACATATAAAAGGAAATAAATTATTTGGCAATCCCATAGGATCCTCCCCAATTATTCCTGAAGTATGCGCCCCAACAGGATTAAAATATCGTAGTGAAATAATTTTCCATCTTTCATCTGAATTTGAAATATCCTGCAAAACTCTTTCTATTGCATACTTATTTTGGCCATAAGGATTGCTTGGGGCAATAATACCTTCCTCTGATACTGGGAAAGAATTAACTGGAGAATATACCGTTGCACTACTACTAAATACAATATTTCTACACTCATTTAAGTTCATTATCTTAAACAAAGATATTGATCCATTTAAATTATTTTGCCAATATTTAATAGGATTTCGAAAAGATTCTCCAACTGCCTTGAAACCTGCAAAATGAATAACTGAGTTAATAGGTTTTGATTCTTGATTACTTTTTTTAAAAATAGAATCTAATAAAGATTCATCTAAAATGGACCCTTTAAAGAAATTAATTCTATTTATAAAATTTCTACTATAAATTTTACCTAAATTAATTAAAGAATTTATTACTTTTGAAGAGCTATTAAAATTAGAATCTATTATTGTAATTTCAAAGCCTGACAATAATAAAATGAGACATGTATGACTGCCTATATAACCAGTTCCACCTGTAATTAAAATATGACTCATCCAGTATAATTTACTTACTTTATAATAACATTTAGATTATTATTCTTTACTTAAATTATATACATTAATAGTTTTGAGAGGAAATAAAATAATTAATTACTAATCCATTCAGGAACCAATTCTTTTAATAATTCTAGAGAACTTTCATATTCATAATTTTTAGAATAATCTATTAATTTTTCTAATTTATATTCAGAAATACCTATGAAGGCTGATTTCTCAGTAGCTTTAAATATTTTTTTATTTACAGTTGGAATAGCCTCCGCATCTATCAGAAGCTCCTCAAAAAGCTTCTCACCAGGTCTTAAGCCAGTATAGATAATTTCAATATCTCCATTAGGATTTTCAACATCTTTTACTGACAATCCGCTTAGTTTAATCATTTGAATTGCAAGTTCCTTAATTAAAATAGGCGAACCCATATCAAGTAAAAATACTTCTTCTCCTTTTGCAAAAAATGCTGAATTAAGAACTAATTGTGCCGCTTCTGAAATAGTCATAAAATATCTTGTTACTTTTTTATGAGTTATTGTTATTGGCCCACCTTCTTGAATTTGTTTTTTAAAAAAAGGTACTACAGAACCTGATGAATTAAGTACATTGCCAAATCTAACCATGAAAAAACTAGTTTTTGCATAGAGGGCATTATTTCTATTATTTTCATCTAATGATTTATGTGAGTAATATTGAACTATTAATTCTGCTAGTCTTTTTGTAGCGCCCATTATGTTAGAAGGCCTCACAGCTTTATCTGTAGATATCAAACAAAATTTTTCTACTGATGATGCAAATGAAACTTCACAAAGTACTTTCGTAGAAATTACATTATTTATAATTCCTTGCATTGGATTATTTTCAACAATAGGCACATGTTTATAGGCCGCTGCATGGAAAACCATATCTATATTATGCTCATTAAAAATTTTTTCAATCAATTTTTTATCAGTAGCACATCCAAGGATGGGCAATATTTCTATTTCAGGAATTTTTGAATTAAGAATTTTATTATTAATTGTATAAAGATTTATCTCACTCCTTTCAAAAAGGATCAACCTAGCTGGCGCATAACGCAAAATTTGAATACATAATTCTGAACCAATAGAACCTCCTGCTCCAGATACAAAAATATTTTTTCCTTTTATCAAGGTATATAAGTCTTTATTATCCTGATTAATTGTATCTCTACCTAATAATTGATTAATGTTTATAACATTTAAATCATCAAATTTTGTTTTACCAGAAACGAAATTTTCAACTGAAGGTATAACCAGAACTGGTATTCCAACTTTTTTGAACTTAGATACAATATCACCTCTTTTCTTTTTATTAATATTCTCTACACAAAGTAAAACTTGATCAATCTCTTTATAAATTTCTTCTGAATTTGGAGATCTAATAATAACTCCAGAAATATATCTATCCCACAAATCTCTATTATCATCTAGAAAATAAACAATCTTATATTTAGGATTTAGATTTAATGAAGTTGCTAAATTTGCACCAAAATAGCCAGCACCATAAATTGCAACATGTATTTTTGATTCTTTTTGAAATTTCGAAAAAGTATAGTAATTTAATAGTTTTTTTATAAGATTTCTTACTAATAAACTTAAGGTAGAGGTAATTACGCAAATTAAAAACCAGATAGAAAAAGTTGGTAAAGTAAATTTTAAAATTATTCCAATACAATAAGCTATTAAGTTAATTACAATATTTCTTTGCAAAATTTTGAAAAGAATCTTTAATTCTACAAAATTAGATAAGGAAGAATATTGACCTGTAAATAAATATATTGGGATACTTAATATAATTTGAATAGGCAAAATCCAAATAAAAGGTTTAATATAATTTATAAATTCATTATCATATCTTATGATAAATGAAAAAATAAAAGAAAATAATATTATAAACAAATCAAACGTTACTAATATTATCCTTCTGTAAGATTTAGATTTAAATACAAAATCAAAAAGTTTATTAAACTTTTTTCTTAAATAAAAAAAACTTTTTAAATTAATCATATTATTTGCTTTTTTGATTAAAAGGAGTTGCAATATAGCGATCCATATATACGTAAATAAATGCTATAAAAATAAAGTAAAACGGTAAGAGCATTATTCCAAATTTAAATATATATAAGCATGATATAAATGTCAAAGCTGCATATAAAAGACTTACGTTTGAATGTGATATACCAGACTGGTTTAATCTTTGATAAAGATGCAATTTATGAGGATTAAATATATTTTGGCCAAATAAAAGTCTTCTAATAACACAAATAAATGCATCACCTAAGAGAGGTATTCCAATAACAAATAAAAAAATAGAATCTTCAAAATTTTGTGAATTAACAATAACTCCAAAATATAAAGCCCCAATGAAAGTGCTTCCTACATCACCCATAAACACTTTTGCAGGAGACCAGTTAAAAATTAAAAATCCTATTAAAGCCGATACTATAGGTAAAAAATAAAAATTCCCTAAAAAGATTGCTACAAAAAAAATAAATATTGCATTTAAAGTAACAATTCCATCTAATCCATCCATAAAGTTAATGAAGTTAATAATAGCAGTTCCTAATATCACAAAAAAAACAATGAATAAAATAGTCTGTAGTGAATTAAGCCCCAATAGTTTAATTTTATTTATTAAATTTGAGTTTAAGGCTATTACCAAAACAGTAAAAAATTGAATTAAATATCTTATAAGTGCTGGAATATTTTTTTTATCATCCATAAAACCAACAAAAGCTAGTGGGGCACTAATTAGCGGAGTCCAAAAGCTTAGAAATAAAGATGATACTATGCTTACAGACACAAAAGAGATCCCACCACCAGTTGGTATAGGTAATTTATGAGAACTACGTTCATTTGGATTATCTAGAAACTTATTAGAGAGGATAGGTATTAAAAATTTTAAAAAAAAGAAAGAAGTAAAAAAACTAAAAATTGTGATTGTATAAATTATCAAATTTTTTTAGATTATGAGTTCAATACTTGAATAATAAATTCTAAATCCGAAAATTTCAATTTAATTTATATAAAAAAATTTTTATCTTTTATTGGGAATTCCAATAATTGCTCTTTAGTAAAATCAGAGACTCTATTAAAACCTGATAAATCTGAACATATCCTTAATAAAGATTCAAATATTTTTGGTGAAATAAAATTTAATGGAGAAATCAAAAAAACAAATAATCTTGTATTAATAGTGATTATTTTACAAGTTTTACCCTTATCTGAACTTGATAACGATTTTTGTAATTGCTCTAACATATTTTTATATGAAATTATATTATCTCCACCTACAAGGATCCTTTCGCGTCCTCTAAATTGACCTTTTATTATTAAATCGTATTTTAAAGAAAATAATTGCGCTAATTGATAAGCATGAATAGGTTGTCTTTTCCCTGAATTAGAGGGTATTACTATTAGAGGCATTTTTCGCATAACCGAAATTATTACATTTATATTCTTATCTCTATATTTACCCACATTTCCATATATTAATGAGGGTTGGATAATAGAGATTGGTAACTTATATTTTTCAAATACTTTAAGAATATCTTCTTCAGAATTTTTTAATTTCAGTGAGAGTTCTTTATCAAAATTATTATAAGAAAATCTCTTTGTTAATACTGAGGAAGAGGAGCAGATTATAAGTCCTTTAATTTTTTCAAATTTTGAAAAATTATTTTTATATAAATTATTGAGAAAATTTGATATTTTCCATACTGGAGCAAAGGAGACTAAAACGTAATTATCATTATTAGTTGGTTCATATGAAGATACATCGTCAAGATCAGCATAATTACTTTTTTGATCTCTAGAAAAAATAATTATTTTAGTAAAAGGATAACTTTTCTTTATTAAATTTATAAAAGCCTGACCTGTAGAATTAGATCCGCCGAATAAATGAATATTCATAACCCTACAAAACTTATTATTTTTCTAAAGTACCTGAAAAGAATAGGTATAAGATAAAAAATATTAAATCTTGTGAAATAAGCTTTAAAAACCTGTTTTAATTTTCTCTTGATAAGTATAGAACTTACACCTCCAGAACCTATAAGAATATTTACTTCACTCATACAATAAATGGTTGCATTCTTATTTAAGCTAATTCCAAGAAAGTATTTCAAATCTGCAGCAATATCGTAACTTTCATCATAAATTTTTTTATTTTTAATTGCCTTGGGGCTAAATACTATGCCTTGATGAGGAGGGGAAGCTCCAAAAAATAATAAAACTGAAAAGTATCTCCAATTTATTAATTTATTGATCTTATTATTCAAGAAAAAGGCATTCCTTCTTTTTTTTAATTTAAATAAATCATAGTATTTACATTTATTTATAAGTAAATAGGGTTTTATTTCTCTTGTTTTTTCAATTACTTCTGATATTAGTCTTAAGGAATTACTATTGGCTGCTTTATCATCAGATCCCCAAAACATAATCCATTCATCATTTTTTGCATATCTAATTCCTTGGTTCATAGCCCCGTAAATCCCTTTAAATTCCTTTTTCTGATTTACCCAAAATACTCTTTTATCTTTTTGGGAAACTTTTTTAAGATAATCAACATGTTTCTTTTTTGAATTACCATCAACTAATAGGAGTCTCCAATTTTTAAAACTCTGGCAATTAAGAGATTCTATTAAAGCGTTTAATAAACTATAACTATTTAAAGTGGGAACTATAATCAATATACTGACCGAATTCTCCAAGATATATTATGAGAAATTACTTTTAAATTATATTTAATCTTTTGTAAATGTACAAATTAATACTTATTCTTCTTTAAAATCAATACCTAATATATTCTTTATGGTAATAATTGGATCTTGATTTTTTTTTACTTGAATAATAAATTCTCTATATTTCGCATCCACTAGAAATCTATACCAAAGTCCTTGCAAGAAATGAAAGCAAAAACCTTGATAACCATCAAGAAAACCCAATCTAATAAAAAATCTATAAATAAAATATAGAATTGGTCTAATAAATAAAGGTAATTTTAGGTATATTCTTTTGATATTAAAAGTTTGAGTATTTAATTTATTTTTCTTGTCAAGAGTTCCAAGTTTTGATGATAAATAACAATTCTTAATAAGTTCTAAAGCCTCTTTATTAGAATAAATATTATGTTTTTTAATCCACCATTCCAATGGCTTTAAATTATTATCAATAATTTTAGAATCAAAAGAAGCTATAGAACCATTTATAGTCAATCTTTCATCCATCCATTTATTCTCATAATATCCATAACCTTTTTTAAATATTCTTATTACTTTATTTGGAAAAATTCCACCATACTTTAAAAGCTTTCCTTGAAAAACAATAAATCTATTAATATAAATGCCCTTTATAGATTTGTCTAATTTTGGTAATTTGTATACGATTTCATTTTTCAAACCTTCACTAATCATTTCATCAGCATCAATCCTAAAAATCCAATCAACATTTTGATCAATTTGACTTAAAGCCCAGTTAAATTGTTGTGAGTGATTAACAAACTTATTTTCTAAAAATATAACTTTATGATTTAGAGCAATATTTTTTGTTTTGTCTTGAGAAAAACTATCTACAATATAAATCTGATCAAAAAAGTTTTGAATATTTTTTAAACACCTTTCTATATGTATTTCTTCATTATATGTAAGAATAATGGCTATGATTTTCATATTAAGTAGATTACATATAAAAGATTATTTCATTTAAATATCATTTTGCATTTTTCTTTTTTTTATCAACTTAGCTGGATTACCTCCTACTATTTCCCAAGAATTGACATTTTTAATAGCGACACTTCTTGCACCTACAATAGCACCTTCGCCAATATTACATCCTGGTCCAATATATGCATCTGAACATAGCCATGCAAAATTATCTATGGAAATATTCTTTTTAATTAACTTCAAATTTTCATTTTCATAGTCATGAGTTCCTCCACATAAATGTACATTATGTGAAATGGTAACTGATTTACCTATAGAAATAAATCCTAAATTGTATATTAATGACCATTCTCCAACACATGAATAATCATCAATAGATAAATTCCATGGTAAATAAATTCTTGCTGAAGGATATATGTGAACTTTTTTCCCAATTTTTGCCCCAAATAATCTTAATAAAAAGGTCCTCCAAGAAAAGAAAACTCTAGGACTTAAAAAAAAGAGTGGGCTTATTAATTTCCATAAAATTCTGAGAATATATTCTCTAAATTTATAAGATCTTATTTTTCTGCATTTTTCAATATTAATAGGATCAGAAGAATTGAGGTTATTGCCTTTCATAGCTATATTTTTCAATATAAAAATTAACTTTAGATGTCTTAAATTATAAAGTCAGGTTTGTCTTCTAATCCTAGCATCCAATAATAAAGTTTTATGTACGATGATGTGATCAATTCCCAATCAAATCTTTTAGAAACTTTAAAAGCATTATCTGACATTAACTTATAAATTTTATCATCGAGATTTGAAATTTTAAGAAAAACATTTCTAAGATCTTCTATTGAAGGTTCACTACACCAGCCAGCATTTTCATCCTCTAATATTTCCCATGGTGCACCATTTGTAGTTAAGGTAGGCAAACCATAACTTAGAGCTTCTGCTACAACTAAACCAAAATTCTCACTAAATGTTGGCAAAACAAAAATTTTTGAATTTCTATAAATATTTATAAGTTTATCTCCTAGCATTGGTCCCAAAATTGTAACAGATCCGCTTAATTTATTATCAAAAATATAAGATTCTAGAAGTTTCAAATATTTCTCATCAGGAAATCCTGCGATTATCAATCTCCATTTATTAAACATAAAATTAGAATTCTTCCAAACTTTAAGAAGATTATAAATACCTTTTTTTGGATGTATTCTTCCCAAGGAAAGTATTATATTTCTCCCGTCATTTTCTATTCCAATATCCTTCAATTTATAAATTTTTTCAAAAGATTCCTTTTGAGGTAAATTAATTCCATTTGGTATTATTGCTATAGGAATATTTAAATTAAGTTTTTTCAAATTATACGCTTCTTTTTCAGAGGTTGCATGTAAAACTTTTGCTGATTTAAGTCCTCTATATTGATAAATATTCCATACAATTTTTTTCTTAAAAGATTTATAATTGATACACCATGGTTCTAACATTCCATGCGGACTGATAACTAAAGGAATGTTCATTTCTCTACTTATTTTATAAATAGTGTTATTGAAAGGTAACCAAATTCCATTATCATGAATTATTTTTTTTGATTTAGTATTTAATTTTTTTCTCGCAAAATTAATTAATTCTTTATTTATTAAAGGATTTAGAGAAACTCTTGATTTTAGATAACTTTCATAATTAAGATTTTTATTTTTTAAATTTGAAAATTTTATATAACCATTTTGCGTGATTAATTTCAAGTTTAATCCAGCATTTATTAAATTAGAAGAAAGTTCTTTTACCGTTTTTGTAGGTCCACCAGAATAAACAGATAAATCTTTTATTGACTGATAAATTTCAAAATCAAATTTTTTATTATTATAATTCATGTTTATTTTAAATATTTTGATTTTTGTAAAATTCCAATTTGATAAGAAATAATCATGAATAATAATAAACTTGAAGGATTAGATGAAAAAATTGTTTGGGGTTCTTTAAAAAGAAATTGAAATATATAAAAATAACTTACTAAGAAAATTGAAATTTTAGAAACAGTTAGATTTAAAGATGACCATAATACAGAAAAGGTTAAAAGTATATACATAACATAAAAAGAAAAATATCCACCCAGAAAATTAAGATTTTGCATTGCAGTCTCATTAAAAGTATATTTTTCAGGACTCAATGCTATTTCATAATAAAATGCTAGCCTTTTATTTATTTGAGAAAATATTGAGTTTAATCCATAACCACCATCTCCTACTCCATAATAAATTATAAATAAGAAAAATATAAGTCCTAAAATCGATAAAAATAAAACTGATAAGTAACTAGAATTTATCCTTTTTTGTGAACCAATACTTAAAACAATATTTAATAAATATGTTATCGGTGAAAAAATTAAACCAAAGAAATATGCCTTTCTATTAGTAAATAAAATCAAAATGAAAGTTATAAAAATATTTAGTGTTCTTGATTTGATAAAAATTAAATATTTAGTAATTATTTCTTGATTAAAAGTATAATAAAGCAAGAATGAAAGTAGAGTTATTGCAAAGTATGCACTTGTCGGGAAAAGCCCTGCAAGTGAAAAAGAATTAAATAATCCTGGAGTAGATACAAAGTCAAGAGATGCTGAGAACCTATAAATAATAGGCGGATTAAAGATAAAGAAAATTGCAGGTATTGATAATAAAATAGGTAATATATAAAATTCAATAATCTTTTTATTATATGGTAGCAATCCAAAAATAGCTAATACAAAGGCTGATAAAGATAATGTTCGAAAAATAATGAATAAAATCGATTCCTTAATGCCCAGAGAAAGAAAACTCATAAAGAAAATAGAAAAAACAAATATAAAGGAATAAATTGAAATTCTTTTTGAGTAATTAAATAATGAATCTTTTGATAAAAATAAATAAAATAAAAAAGGGATAAATAAAAAATTATAAAAATAAGAGATACTAAAAATCTTCGACAAGCACAATAATAATGAAATAATTATGCCAGTTAACATACTAATAAAGATTCATAATAATAGCTTTATCAAGAGTATTAAGATTTATATTATCTAATAATTTAGTAAACTCAAGATCTGAAGTATAAGAATAATTTTTTAAAAAAATATCAAAATCGTTGATGGGAATAAGTATTTGATTTATTTCTTTGGGTATTGTTATGGCCTTGGTAGAAAAAATTATTAATTTATTTTTAAGATAAAGTATCAACTTACTTGGAAAATCGCATAATAAAGAATCTTTATGAATACTATCAAAATTCCTTAAATCCAATCCAAAAGTTGCCTCTTCTAAAATTTTCTCTAATTGAAAAAAACTTAGATTTTTATAAAACTTAAAATTTTTGGGAGCATGTTTTAGAAATTTAGTAAAGTAATTTGGAATATTTTTTTGATTTGTGGTAAAAATAAAATCAATTTTTTTATATTTATTGCATAGTTTAGAAATAAATATTAAACATTCTTTGGAGATATTATATTCAGATATTGACCCCGCATGTAAAATCTTAATATCTGATCTAAATAACTTTGGATTTCTATTATATTTAAAACTAATGCAAGGATAGCTAAAAGTTATTTTGGAAACAAAAAAGTTATTATATAAATCAAATGAGTATTTTGAAAATACGATGATATGTTCAAAAATTGAACAATAGTCTTTATTTAATAAAAATCCATCAGCTTGAATCAAATTTATTTTAAAATTAAAAATTTTTTTTAATTTGATCATTATTTTTATTTGAAAAATATTTAAATTATAAAAATAGACTTTTTCGGGCCTAAACTTAAAATAAATAAAGATAAAATGTCCAATATAGAAAAAATTCCTTATAAATTTTATACTTGTTGAACTTAAAAGATTATATTTTTGAAATTTAAAACCTTTAGAAAAAATCCATTTAAAAAATTGTCTAGGATAGTATATTGGATATAGAAATAAACTTATTTTATCTGTTTTAAAATAATTATTAATCCGATCGCATAGTTCAGTTAAAAGTTTTTCACTTGCATTAGAAGAAATTGGCGTTCTTCCAATCTCAGCAAATATAATAATTTTTCCCATATTAAATATTTAAAAAAAATTTTTCCATTTTATTGGTGAAATATTTACTGATTCAGCTTGCTTTTTCTCAATAAGTGAAAAACTATTATTAGGAAATTCAACTGGTCTTAAGAATTTAGCCCATTCAACAAAGGTTGAATGGGGTGATCCACAAATTATTTCTGCCTGAGACATCATCAATATATCATTCATAGGGGTTTTAGATTTAATTAAAAATACATTATGAGGCAATTCTTCCATTTGTAAGTACTTTAATATTTTATATTTTGACGCATCAGAATATATATGAATAATCATTGATTTTCTCAAAAAGAATTCAAAAGTATCAATGACCTTATTTTTTTCAATACTTTGATTATTTATAATAAAATCTCCAAGTCTAAGATGAAAGGCGACTATGCCTTTTTTCAAAATTGGTTTAAATGAAAATGAAAAATAGGTGAATTTCTGAATTTTGCTTTGAGAATCAAATAAATCATAAAAGTAATCTTTATACCCTGAGAAATAGATATATAAATCATTACTATTTAAACTCTCTTCTTTCCATGAATTATTATAGAAAATATATGCTGATCTCAATTTAGGTAATGTACACCATGAAAATTTTGAGAAATCAGAAGAGTAATTTCTTAATGAATTTATATCAAAATTTCTTAAAAAATTTCTTGGTTGAATTTGAAAATGATGAGGGTACATTAATATTGCCCCTTCTTTTATTGAAGCTAATAAAGATCGGAAAAAAGGGAATAGCATATTTCCTAAACCGAAACCGCCTAAACGAAAATAGGGATATAAAGAAAGCTTACTATCATGAATAATAGGCAAATAATAACTTTTTCCCTTCATGACTTGTCCAGTTTTTTTATAAATTGTAAGTTCAATAGATTATTTAATTCAGAATAATCTCCCGAAGAAAATATTGCTCCATTTCTACCAATAATATCCTTAGCTCCTACTTGATCACTAACAATTACATATAGGCCATTTCTCAATGCTTCATAAACAACAAATCCAAATCCATCAAATTTACTTGGTAAAACAAGCAAATCATTTTCCTTAATAAGATTAATGATTTTTGCATTTTCAAGATTCCCATTTAGAAATATTTTCAGATTTGTATTTTTAATTGATTTTTTAATTTTAGCAATTTGCTTATAGAGATAGCCTTCTCCGTAAATAGATAAATTTACCTTAAATTTTATTCCTTTTAAAGCTTTGATTAACAATAAAGGATTTTTTCTATCAACCAATTGCCCAACATAAATAACATTTAAGATATTTTTATTAAAATATTTATTTTCAAATAATTTTTTTTGTATATCATTATTATTCTCCAATTGTTTATAAGAATGAAAATAAATATTTTTAAAAAATAGTTTATATATGTAACTATTTAAAAAGGAGAAAAGATAAATTGTATTAGTTTTTAAAAATATTTTTTGATAAATTACACTAATAGAAAATTTTATAAGACGTGGAATTGTCAAAAAATCATTTAATCTTAAAGGCTCATAATGAGCAATAAACTCATAATTTCTAGAGTAAATTTTTATAATTTTTTTCAAATAATTAGCAATCACTAATCTTTTTATATCTATAAATGAATAAATGACTTTAGCATTTTCAAAATAATTAGATTTTAATTTTTCTGCTAAAAAATCATATATTATTTTCCTCACATATTTATCCGAGTAAGTAGGATCAATAAATAATCTTTTATCAAAAAAAGGATCATCTATTAAAGATGATTGAGAGAAATGTATTTGATCATTCCTTCTAGGCAAATGAATTATCAATAAGGATTCACATACCGAAAGATCTTTTAATATTCCTAATTTATGAGCGCTTGGTGCATTATCAAAAACAATATTTATAGTCTTACGCATTAGATACTAATTATATCTTTAATGTTTATTTTATCATCTGTTTAATATTTCCAAATAAAGATCTTTATATTTTTTTGATATTATCCTATTAGACCAAAGATTTAAAGCTCTATTCCTAGCATTTTTAGATAATTTCTTATATCTTTCTTTATCTTTCAAAATCCACTCGATACCATAAGCAAAGCTTTTTATACTAAATGGTTTTGCCAAATATCCGGTTTTTTGATGAAGTATTATATCTCTCAATCCAGTTGCATTAAAAGCTACTGCAGGTGTACCACAAGAATGTGCTTCACTAATAGTTTGCCCAAAAGATTCTACTTTAGAGGTTGTTGCGATTAAATCAACTGCAGAATATAAGCTCGCCAATAAATTATCATCCGAAATTCTTCCAATAAAAAAAACTTTTAATTTTAACACAGGTATAAATTTAGGTTTTTCAGAACCAAATATAACTACGCATGCATTCGGCAGACTTCTTGATATTAAATTTATAGTTTGCTCAAAGATTCTCCAACCTTTTAGAACATTATCAAATTTATTTAATGATCCAAAAAGAATTAATTGTTTTTGTAAAGGTAAATCAAATTTTTTTCTTGATAATACTTTTGGATATGGCCGAAAAGTATTTACTTCCAAGGGATGAGGAATTACTTTAACTTGCCAATTAGACATTAATTTTGATTTTTTTACGCATGATGCCAACCAAGAACTTGGGGATACTAAAGTCATGGGATTTTTCCAATTTCTATATTTTCTTTCCCATGTCCATCTATCCAAATCTAAACCATAATGTTTTTTATTTCTGTTTTCTTTTTTATAACCATCAATATATCTATTATCTAAAAAACCATTAGGGTGATGTTCAGCTCCACAAAAAGGCCATGAATCATGAAGTGTCCAAATAATTGGTTTTTTAATTTTACTGACTTCCTCAATTGATATCATCTCTCCTTGAACCCAATGCAAATGTACAATATCTGCTGATGATTTATTTAATTCCTTATCGAAAAAAGATGGGAATAATGATAAAGAGTGCAATATAGAATTATTTGTTTTTTGAAGATTTTGTATTTTAATACTTAAGTAGCAATTAAGGTGATTAAAAAATTGCCTTTGAAAACTTGATTCAATAACTTTTTTATTATTAGTTATTTTTTTATTTACTCTTAAAATACAATCCAAGGACGGATCTTCATTTAAAGAATTAAGTATTCTAAAAGCCGCCCTTGCTGCGCCGCCATCATAATCGCTTTGTGTTAAGTGAGTGACATTAATCATAAAATTATTATTCTTGCTTAAAAACAAATTTTAAAAGCTTGTAAATTTTCTTATATCCCTTTAAATAATGCTTTTTTAACCAATTAAAAGAAAATAGATAAGGTCCAGAAAAATTTTTAATTTCAACAAGCCTATCAGCATAAGATGATCTCATTACAAAATTTGGATGAACTATTGGGATAACTCCACTATCTTTATCAAAAGATAATTTTTTTGAAGGGGATTTACCTACCTTTGTATGAGTGGCGTCTGGACCAAAACCAATATTTTCAATCAAA
>MDTB01090437.1_pt1 | contig 14988 bp, 15 predicted proteins | sample 811161 | NCBI WGS metagenome assembly MDTB01 (sample SAMN05326650, study PRJNA326480) | marine metagenome | isolation source: seawater | place: Mediterranean Sea | collected 2009
AAGGAAATTTGCGACAAATGAGAAATTTATTAAATACTTTAATTATGTTATGTCACTGCTTCTTATTTTAAGCATAATTACATTTTATATATAAAACATGAAACCAGGATCAAAAAATTCATATAATTCTTTAACAAATATAAAAATTAATGATAAGAATTATAAATTTTATTCTCTTGCTAAGGCAGAAACTAACGGCTTAAAAGATATTTCAAAGTTACCAAAATCACTAAAAGTTTTATTAGAAAATCTTTTAAGATATGAAGATGAATTGTCTGTTACAAAAAGCCAGATTGAAGCGGTTAAGGATTGGTTAGAAAACAAAAAATCTAAGATAGAAATAGCTTATCGACCAGCGAGAGTTTTATTGCAAGATTACACAGGAATACCAGCGGTTGCGGATTTAGCTGCGATGCGAGAAGCAGTTAAAGAAAAGAAAAAAGATCCAAATACAATTAACCCACTTTCTGCAGTGGATCTTGTAATTGATCACTCTGTTCAAGTGGATCAATCAGCAAAACCAGATTCATTTGATAAAAATGTAGAAATTGAATTCAATAGAAATGGTGAAAGATATTCTTTTTTAAAATGGGGACAACAAGCATTTGATAATTTTAGAATTGTTCCTCCTGGAACAGGAATTTGTCATCAAGTAAATTTAGAATATTTATCAAAAGTAGTATGGACTGAAGAATTTGAGGGAAATGAGTATCTTTTTCCAGATACGTTGGTTGGAACTGATAGTCATACAACAATGGTTAATGGTTTATCAGTCTTAGGTTGGGGGGTTGGAGGAATCGAAGCAGAAGCTGGAATGTTAGGTCAACCAATCTCAATGCTTATTCCAGAGGTAATTGGTTTTGAAATGAAAAATAAAATGCCAGAAGGAACTACTGCTACTGATTTAGTTTTAACTGTAGTAAAAATGTTGAGAGATAAAGGTGTGGTAGGAAAATTTGTAGAATTTTATGGAGATGGTCTCAAAAATTTGACTTTAGCAGATCGCGCAACAATAGCCAATATGGCACCAGAGTATGGAGCAACTTGTGGTTTTTTTCCAATAGATGAGGAGACTTTAAAATATTTAAAATTTTCTGGTAGAGATGAATTAACTGTGAAAATAGTAGAAGAGTATGCAAAAGCCCAGGGTTTATGGTCTAGTAATGAAATTGAATTTACAGATAGATTATCTTTAGACATGTCATCAATTGTTCCAACAATATCAGGTCCTAAGAGACCCCAAGATAAAGTTTTATTAACTAATGCATCAGAAGATTTTAAGAAAAGCTTTTCTGAAATTACGAATAAAAAAGATTATTCAATTTCAAAAGTTCCTAATACTCAATATAAGATTAAAGATGGTTCAATTTTAATAGCAGCTATCACCTCCTGTACAAATACTTCAAATCCTAACGTCCTTATTGGTGCAGGTTTGTTGGCTAAAAAAGCAGTAGAATTAGGTCTAGAGGTAAAACCCTGGGTGAAGACTTCATTAGCACCCGGATCTCAAGTAGTTACAGATTATTTAGAAAAAGCAGGATTAAACATATATTTAGATAAACTAGGATTTAATCTTGTAGGTTATGGCTGCACAACTTGTATTGGAAACTCTGGTCCTCTAGCTGATAATATTGTTGAAGCTATTCAAAAAGAAAATATTTATGCAGTTTCAGTATTATCTGGTAATAGAAATTTTGAAGGAAGAATTTCTCCCCATATAAAAGCTAATTATCTTGCATCTCCACCTTTAGTTGTTGCCTATGCTCTAGCAGGTCACATGGAATTTGATTTATATAAAGATCCATTAGGAAAAGATAAAAGTGGAAATGATATTTTTATGAAGGATATTTGGCCTAGTAACAAAGAAATTGAAGATACACTTAAATCATCTCTTAATGCTGATATGTTCATTAAAAGGTATTCAAATGTTTCAGAAGGACCAAAACAATGGCAACAAATTAAAACAGAGAAAAGTAGTATTTATAACTGGGAAGAAAACTCAACATATGTAAAAAAACCACCATTTTTTGATAATCTTTCAGATGAACCAGAAGGTTTTAAAGAAATAAAAGATGCAAGACCACTACTAATTTTGGGTGACATGGTAACCACAGATCATATTTCTCCAGCAGGAAATATTCAAAAAGAAAGTCCAACTGGAGAATATTTTATGAAACATCAAATTTTACCCAAAGATTATAATTCCTATGGCTCAAGAAGAGGAAATCACGAAGTAATGATGAGAGGAACTTTTGGTAACATAAGAATAAAAAATGAAATGGCTCCTGAAACTGAGGGTGGTTTTACAAAAATTTATCCAGAAGAGAAAGTAATGCCAATTTATAATGCTGTAGTCGAGTATAAAAAAAGAGGAACAGATCTAGTAGTTATTGGTGGAAAAGAATATGGAACTGGATCTTCTAGAGATTGGGCTGCAAAAGGAACAAAATTATTAGGAGTTAAAGCTGTAATAGCAGAAAGTTTTGAAAGAATTCATAGATCAAATTTGATTGGGATGGGAATTTTACCTTTACAATTTATAGATGGTGCCAATAGAACAAATTTAAAATTAATAGGTTCAGAGTTGTTTACTGTAAATGAAATTGAAAAGGGGATTAATCCATCAGATAAGGTGATATTAGAAATAAAATATGCATCAGGTGAAATTAAAAAAATTGAAACATTATGTAGAATAGATACTAAAAACGAACTAGAGTATTATAAAAATGGGGGAATACTTCAATACGTTTTAAGAAACATGATCTGAACATGGACGAAGATATTACAATTATTAATAACAACAGTAGAAATGAAAAAATTAAAAACTTTTTGATCGAAAAAAAAAAAATATTAGCATTTATAATTATTTTGTTAATTTTTATCTTAATTTGTTTCTATTCTTTTCAAATTTACAAAGACCAACAAAGAGAAGAAATTTCTTATAAATACAATAGTGCAATTATTAAATATGAAAATGGTGACAGAACTCAAATCATTTCTTCTATGAATGAGATAATTGATAGTAATAATAGTACTTATTCACCTTTGGCTTTATATTTTTTGATCGATAACGATTTAGCGAAAAATAAAATTGAGATAAATAAACTTTTTGACAAATTAATAAACAAAAGCTCTTTGGATTTTGAAATCAAAAATTTAATTATCTATAAAAAAGCTCTGTACAATGCAGATACAAGTAATGAAAAAGATATGCTTAAAATTTTAAATCCACTGGTAAAATCAGAAAGCATTTGGAGATCTCATGCATTATATCTTTTGGCAGAATATTTTTATAGTAAAAAAGAAAAGCAAAAAGCCAAAGATTTCTTTAATCAAATACTAGAAGATAAAAATGCGAACCAGGATCTAGTTAAGGAGTCACAAAAAAGACTTAACAGAGATTTAAGTGATTAATATTTTAAAATTAACAGTTCTTATTTTCCTCCTTTTCTCCTGTTCATTAAACGATGTTGGAGGTTTTTGGTCTAAGGAAAAAGATTTAAAAAAAGAGGAACTTAAATTTGAAACATTGTTTAAAAAAGATAAGAAAATTTCAAGAGAATTTAATAAAAATTTTCAATTTGTTTTAAAAAAAGAAGATCTTAAGATAAATACATTATCTCATATTAATAATGATGATGGTTATGTTTTATTTAATGGAAAACTAGAAAAAATTCAAAAATATAATTTTTCCAAAATTAAAAATTTTAATAAATTTGATCCAAACTTAATATTTAACAATGAGAATTTGATATTTTTTGATAATAATGGATCAATTTTAAATTTTGATAAAAATTCCAAATTGTCATGGAAAATAAACAATTATTCTAAATCTGAAAAAAAAAAATGGACCATTAATTTCAATGACTAAGTTTAAAAATAGCCTCTTAGTATCTGATAATCTATCAAAAATTTATTCTATTGATGTAGATAATGGTAAAATTTTATGGTCTAAAAAAAATAAATCGCCATTTAATTCAGAAATAAAAACATTCAAGAATAAGATATTTGTTGTTGACTCAAATAATGCATTAAATTGCTTTTCTGTAATTGATGGAAAATTAATTTGGAAACATAAAACAGAAAAATCTTTCATTAATTCTTCCAAAAAGTTATCAATATTAGTTAAAAATGATATTGTGGTATTTTCTAATTCTCTTGGAGATCTTACTGCAGTGAATGTAAAAAATGGATCATTGTTATGGCAAAGATTCACTCAAAATTCCAAAATTTATGAGGATATAATGACATTAAACACTTCTATTTTAATTGAAAATAATAACTCAATATATTTTTCAAATAACAAAAATCAATTTTACTCACTCGATTTAAATACTGGAACTACTAATTGGATGCAGAATATTAATTCTAATATAAAGCCTAGTATAATAGGTAATTTTATATTTACCCTTTCACTAGACGGTCATTTTTTTATAATAGAAAAAAAATCTGGAAATGTATTAAGAATTAATAATATTCTTGATAAATTAAAACAAAATAAAAATAAATCTATAAAACCCACTGGATTTGTTTTTAATTTTAAAGAACTTTTTGTTTCCACAAATAATGGAAAATTGATAGTTGTAGATATTAAGTCTGGTTTAATAAAAAATATCTTGAAAATTGATAACGAGAAAATCTCTAGACCTTTTGTGCAAAATCAAAACATGTATTTGATTAAGAATAATTCTATAATAAAATTAAATTAATATGTTTCTTAAATTTCTTGAAAAAATAGGAAGAAAAAAAGTTGTTTTAGATAGAGGACCATCTCATCCAAAATATAAAGATGCTAAGCCATGGATGAATAGATATTACATTCTTTTAAGGCACCGCCCTAAATGGTTTCCATTTAATATACTAATTCATGAAATGTTGGCGGATGATCATGGTGATGGCGTTCATAATCATACATTTCCTTACATTACAATCATATTAAGAGGAGGATACTGGGAAACATTAAGTAAAGGAAAATTCTGGAGACCTCCTGGTTATATAGGATTTAGGTCCGCTAATAATTTACATAGAGTTGATCTTCAACCTGGAACTAGACCTTTAACTATATTTATATCTGGACCTTTTGGACTTCGAAAAGGACCAAGATCAGAATATGGGATAGATTTTATAACAAAAAAATGAACTTAAAAAAATTGTTTTTAAATCATTGTGAAGATGAGCAATTTGAAATTAACAAAAATCAATTAAATATAATTAACTACCTTAATGATTTTAATAAAAATAATTTTAATCAAACCATTATAAAAAAATTCTTTAAAAAAAAAGATAATAAACTTGGTTTTTATTTAGTTGGAGATGTAGGAGTAGGCAAGACGATGATATTGAATTTCTTTTATAATTTTTTAAAGAAGAAAAAATTAAGACTTCATTTTAGTGAATTTATGGTTAATTTTCACAACTCAGTTTTTCAAAATAAAGATAAAGAAAATGGAATTAATAATTTTGTAAAAGATTTGCGTAAAAAAGTTGAAATTCTTTATTTTGATGAATTTCAAGTAACTAATATTGTTGATGCAATGATCTTAGGAAGATTATTTAAAAAGATATTTGAAGAGAAAATTAAGGTAATCTTTTCTTCAAATATTTTTATCAATGACCTTTATAAGGATGGACTGCAAAGAGAACAATTTATTCCGTTTATAAAAATTTTGGAAAATAACTGTCATCAAAAAGAATTATCAATAAAAGAGGATTATCGGACAAGTAAGAAGGAAAATTTAAAAAGATTTTTATCTCCTATTAACAAGACAAATAACTTTATATCAAACAAATATTTTAGAAAAATTACTAAAAATAAAAAAAAATATCAAAAAATTTTAGAAATAAAAGGTCGTAAATTAAAATTGGAAAATTTTTACGATAGAATAATTAAATTTACCTTCCAAGAATTATGCAATAGAAACTTAGGTTCAGAAGATTATTTAAAAATAAGTGATAATAGTGATTTTATCTTTATTACGAATTTACCTAACTTTAATGAAAATAATTCTAATCAACAGCAAAGATTTATTACTTTAATAGATATTATTTATGAAAAAAAAATTCCATTAATGATTACTTCTGAAGTAAAATTAGATTTATTAAAGTCATCTAAAAGTTTGGCTAAAGTGTTTAAGAGAACCATTAGTCGGTTATACGAGCTCACATCAATAAATTATAATTAAATAATGAAACAAGAATTTTTAAACTTTCAAATTAATACGAATGGCCAAAAATTATACGATTTTACCGACGAAACTATAAAATGGATTAAAGTAAATAAATTTAAAGATGGAATTTTAAATCTAAATATTCAACATACAAGTGCATCTTTAATTGTTCAAGAAAATGCAGATCCAGATGTACAATCTGATTTATTAAATTATTTTGATAAGTTAGTTCCGATGGAAAATTCTCTTTATATCCATACAACTGAGGGGAAAGATGATATGCCTGCACACATTAAATCTTCTTTAACTAATAATCAAATAACTTTAAGTATTAAAAATGGAGAACTTTTGCTTGGAACCTGGCAAGGATTATATCTTTTTGAACATAGGTTAGAACCTCAATCAAGAAAAATTATCTTTCATTTTTTAGGAAATTGATATTAAGTTATCGATAAGGATTATAAGCCCATTGGAGTATAGCTTGTCTCTGTCTTTTCCTGCACCCAAGATCACCTTTTTCACAATTTTTTTCTATAGCCAAAACATGTCTTCTAAAGTTCTTCCATCTTTTAATTTGTATCTCATCCATGTGTGGAATTCTTCTTCCATTACAAAATCTACAATACCACTGAAACCAGCCTAGAGGATCTTCTTTGAATATCCATCCTTTTTCAATCCAATGTTCCCTTGGTAGTCCTGAAATAACTTTAAATCTATTTAAATTAACATCAAAACTTTTACTTATTTTAACATTTTTAAACCATGATTTAGGAAATTCTTCAATTTTTAGTCCAAAGTAAGCACCACCAAAAACACCTAACTCCATCATCCTTTTTGGTGTTAATTCAGGCTTAAAAATTTTATAAAAGTCTAAATTATCTATTTTCTTTTTTTGAATTTTTTTCATTTACGCTATTTTTTATTGATTTATCAGTTTTTGATACATTTTTTTATCTGTATCACCTTCACATCCGATTAATAGAATGTTTGAATATTTATTTAATTGCATCTTTGATTTTATTTTTTCATCTTCACAACTTGCAATTAAACTAATTACCCCAGGAGCTGAATTTTCACCAGCAATAATTTTTTCATTACCAAAACTTGCATTTCCAAGTAATTTCATGGTTTTGGCAATATCATCATCAGGCAAACTAATACAGTATTTAACTGAATTCTTTAAAATTTCCCATGGGACTAAAGATACTTCACCACATGACATTCCTCCCATTAAGCTTTCCCTTTTAATATCAATCTTTTCTATTTTACCTGATCTTATACTTTCTAAGACACATGCTGCACTATCAGGCTCAACAACTATAGTTATTGGTACATTTTCTAGATACCTTGCTATACCACAGATCATTGCTCCAGCCATTCCACCTACACCAGCTTGTAAAATTATATGAGTGATTTTGTTTTGTTTAATTTGTTCAACTATTTCTTTCATCATGACTGTATATCCAGCCATAGTATACTTAGGAACCATTGTATAATCTTTCCAGGCTACATCTTGAACTATTTGCCAATTATTTTCAGTTGATTGTTTAATACATTCTATTAATGAACTTTCATAATTACCTTTTACTTTAATTACATCTGCTCCAAGATCTGCCATAGCTTTTCCTCTTATATCAGTTACATTCTCACTTATAAAAATTTTACATCTTAGACCCAATCTCTTAGCACCCCAAGCAACAGATCTTCCATGGTTACCTGCAGTTGCAGTTGCAACTATAATATCTTTATTTCCTTTAGAAATTTTTTCTACCGCATAGGCACCACCAAGAGCTTTGAAGGATTTAAGATCAAATCTTTTACTTTCATCTTTATAGAAAATTTTATTTAAATTTAATTCATCGGAAAGTTTATTTAACTCTAAGAGTGGTGTAGGAAAATATCCATCCCAATTAGAAATACTTAAAAAAGCTTCATCAATATCTTTTTTAGATAAAGAACTTAATATTTTATTTTTATCAAAAGAAAAATTTTTATTTTCTATAAATTCGGTATGTTTCCATAAGTGACCATTAGAAAGTATTGTCATAATGTAAAAAGTATTATCATTTTATAATTTTATAATAGATTTTATGCTGTAAAACTGCTAGCAATAAAATAAATTGACTATAACTTTAATAAATCAAGATGTGGAATTATCAAATTAAATAAGACTTCTATGAAAAAGATCTTAATTATTGGAGGTGGAGCAATGGGTTCAGCCTTTTCAATTCCTTGTTTAGAAAACAATAATAAAGTTACAATTACAGAGCCATATAATAAAGTTTTTATTAAGGATTTATCTTCTAAGAAAAAATTCCATTCTACTTTAAAAATTAGCTTACCAAAAAAATTAAGATTTAGAGGATATACAAAGAATATCTTAAAAGAAAAATATGATTTAATAGTAATTGCCCTAAGTCTTGTAGGAATTGACTTTATAGGAAATGAATTAAAAGATTTAAATATCAAGACACCAATACTAGTCCTAACTAAGGGGTTAAAATATGATAGGAAAAAAAATAAAATTTTAACGATCTCCGAATTGCTAAAAAAAAAATACAACGTATCAAATATATCAATTTTAAAAGGTCCTTGCTTAGCAAAGGAATTAGCCAAAAAAGATAAGACAAGTGTTATATTAGCTAATAAGAATATTAATATAGCGAAATGGATTGGAAAACAAATATCTACAAAATATTATTTAACTGAATTTTCTAAAGATGTAATTGGAATTGAAATATGTTCAGCAGTTAAAAATATTTATGCTATGATAATTGGATCAGGTCAAAGTTTAAATACTTCATCAGGTTTATTTCAAAAAAGTATAATTGAGATGAAATTTTTAATTAAATATTTTAAAGGAGAAGATTCAACAATATTGGGATTAGCTGGAGTGGGCGATTTATATGTCAGTGCTGCTGGAGGAAGAAATAGTAAAATGGGAGATTATTTGGGTAAAGGTTTCACTTATAAAAGTGCAAAAAAAAAATTTATGCCAAATGATACTGTTGAGGGGGAACAGCTAGCAAGAGAAATTGGTCCTTATATTTTAAGAAAAATTGATAAAAGAAAAATTCCTCTTATGAATTATTTACTGAAAACTGTATTGAAAAATAAAAAGTTAAATTTAATTGATAATAAATTCTAATTTCCTATAAAATTATAAAATTATTTTCGATAAGCAATCCCATCAAAATACCAATCGCTAATGCAAAAATTAATTTTTTTTTATTCATTTTTTAACGTTTTTCACTTTTGAAAATTTTAAACCCTTATCATTTGATAACATTAATTTATTTTTCATTTTATTTTTCAGATTTTCCCAAAGCTTGGCCATTCCTAGTGGTTCATAAATCATAAAAACAATCATTAATAATCCAAAAATTACCTGCTCTATTGAGGAAATAATTGTAGCATCGATTGCTCCGTGAAATACATTATTTCCAACACTATTTAAAAGAACAGGGAAAAGTAAAATAAACGCTGCACCTATAAAAGCACCATTTATAGTTCCAAGACCACCTAAGATACACATAAATAATATCTTAAAAGACAGTTTAATATCAAAAGCAACTGGCTCTAAAGATTTAAGATAACAAAATGCAAAAAGGGCACCTGCAACACCACAATAAAATGCACTAATAGCAAATGCTTGGACTTTAGTTTTTAATAACGAAACACCCATAGACTCTGCTGCAATATCCATATCTCTGACTGCCATCCAATTCCTACCAGTACTACCTCTGGCCATGTTCATTGCAAGTAGAGTTAAAACAGCTGTAACAGCCAGACATACTAAGTACATGGCTAATGGTGTCGTGAATGGTTTTCCAAAAATTACAATGTCTTGTGCAGTTATAATTCCTGATGAGTCATAGTTTTTGAACCAACCAAATTTATCTATCATCCATATTATAAAAAACTGCGATGCTAGAGTTGCTACCATAAGATAAATTCCTCTTACTTTTAAACTCGGTAGTCCAAACAAAATTCCAAAAGCTGCTGCAATTAAACCTGATACTGCTAGAGAGCCTATGAAACCCAGTTCAGGTACTCGTAAAATAAGATTGAACATAGCAAAAGCTCCTGCAGCCATAAATCCAGCAGCACCTAAAGCTAATTGCCCCGTATAACCCATAACAATTTGTTGTCCAATAGTAGCGAGAGCTAAACATAACCAAGGTATTAATATTGATGTATACCAATATTCTGTTTTAATAAATGTTGGTATAATTATTAAACCCAGAAACATTAATACAACGAAATTGATTATATCTCTTTTTGTATATGTCATTAATAATGGTTTCATTAATTAAACTCTCCTAATAATTTTTTCTCCAAATAAACCTTCTGGTCTATATAATAAAAAGAAAATTGCCAACACATATGGAGCCCAACCTTCAATTGCTCCTCCAAAGAATGGTCCAATATAGACCTCTAATACTTTTTCAGTTGCACCAATTATTAGACCTCCAATAATGGCTCCAGGTATAGATGAAAATCCACCTATAATTAAAACTGGTAAAGCTTTTAAAGCAAGATCAACAAGAGCAAATTGAACGCCAGCTCTTGCTCCCCACATACATCCAGCAACTAAAGCCACAACTCCTGCAGCTGACCAAACTAATAGCATTATATGTTTTAATGGAATTCCAATAGAACTTGCAGCCCCCGCATCGTCAGCAACTGCCCTTAGACCCAAACCAATTTTGGTGTATTTAAATAACAGAAATAGTCCTATTATCATTAAAGCAGCTACTAAACCTGCAGTAATATCAAGAGCACTAATAAATAGCTTTAAGTTATCTGCAATCCACGGTACTGGGAAATCTCCTATTCCTAAATCTAACCTTCTTACCTCTACTCCCCAAGCAGCTTGAGCAAGCCCCTCCAAAACATAACCAAGTCCGATAGTCGCCATTAATACTGTATCTTCACTAGCGTTCATTAAAGGTCTTAGAACTAATCTTTCAGTACAAAGACCAACGACTACCATTAGGAGAGCAGCTAAGATGAATGCGAGTACAAAAGGTATATTAAAATCTTGCATAAAACCACAGAAAGCAAGCACCGAGAAAAAGACCATAGCTCCTTGAGAGAAGTTAAATGTAGCTGAAGCTTTGAAAATAAGAACAAATCCTAAAGCTACCAAAGAGTACATTGTTCCAGCTAGCAGACCACCAACCACAACTTCCATAAAAAATAATAATTCATCAATCATATATTTATCCTAGTGCTCAACTCCTAAATAAGCATCTATTACTTTTTTATTTGACATTATTTCATCAGGAGTTCCATCTCCAATTACTTTTCCATAATCAAGGACAACAACTCTGTCAGATATATCCATCACTACACCCATGTCATGCTCAATTAGAACCATTGTGGTACCAAGTTCATCATTTACTTTTAGAATAAACCTGCACATATCCCTTTTTTCTTCAACATTCATTCCTGCCATTGGCTCATCCAATAGAATTACCGATGAGTCTGTTGCAAGAGCACGACCTAATTCAACTTTTTTTTGTAATCCATATGGAAGTTTTCCAACTGGCGTATCTTTTATATCTTCAATTTCTAAAAAACTAATTATCTCCTCCGATCTATCTCTGTTTATTTTTTCCTCTTTTTTTACTTTAGGAAGTTGCAAAGCAACTTCTAGAAAATTCGTTTTTGTATGTAGTTTTCGTCCAACTAAAATATTATCTAATACAGACATTCTTTTAAAAAGAGCCAAGTTTTGAAATGTTCTAGAAAGACCCATTTGAGCCATTATGTTTGGAGTTATGTTGGGTATTTCTTTTCCTTTAAAAGAAACAGTTCCTTTTTGGGGTTTATAAATTCCATTTATACAATTTAGCATTGAGCTTTTTCCAGCACCATTTGGACCAATTATTGCTCTTACTTCATGCTCAAGAACATCAAATGAAGTATCAGTAATTGCCTTAACACCTCCAAATGATAATGAGATATTATTAACTTCTAATATCGGATCTCCAATTTTAAATTTTCTATCTTGAGTCATTTTAATTTCTTTTTTTAGTTAAACTTTCTTCTTTGAGAACATCTCTGAAATTTTTTCTACCTTTTTTTGAAATACCTAAATACAACTCTTTTACTTGATCATTACTTAATAAGCTTTCCGCAGTTCCCTCTAACATGACTTTTCCGGTTTCAATAATATATCCATAGTCTGAATTTTTTAATGCAATATTTGTATTTTGTTCAGCTAGTAAAATACTTACACCCTCTTTTTGGTTTAATTCTTTAACAATCTTAAATATCTCAGCAACTAATTGAGGGGCTAGACCCATTGTTGGTTCATCTAATAACAGCATTTTAGGTTTTGCCATCATTGCCCTTGCAACAGCAATCATCTGTTGTTCTCCTCCTGATGTAAATGCAGCTTGGCTTTTTCTTCTCTCTTTAAGTCTTATAAAATAATTATAAATTTTCTCTAGTTCTTGATTTATCTCTACTTTTGATAATTTTCTTGAGTATGCTCCTGAAATGATATTTTCCTCAACTGTTAAATGTCCAAAACATCTTCTACCTTCTAGCACCTGAACCATTCCAAGCCCAACCATTTGAGATGGATTCTGTTTTTCTATTGAGTTTCCATCATAATTAATTGAGCCTTTTGTAACTTTGCCCCTTTCTGAAGCTAACATCGTTGAAACTGCTTTTAATGTTGTACTTTTACCAGCACCATTCGCTCCCAATAAAGCAACTACTTTCCCTTTAGGCACTTTTAAAGAAACGTCGTGTAAAGCTAAAATTACATTATCATACATTACTTCAATGTTTTTAATATCAAGGATGTCTACTGATGAATTACTCATTAATTTTTTTTAGTATATTAAATTTTATTTAAATGGGAAGTTTGAAATAATTGAAATTATTTAAACTTCCCATTTTAGTTAATATTAATTTATTTCGAAATTAATCATTAACATTTTTTTGGTGTAATGTTGTTTTCTTTAGCAAATTTAGCTGCAGACGCCTCTACTAGACCTCTAATAAAAGCAGGGTCACCAGGAGCTTCCCAACCAGTTACTTGATTGAATTTAGTTCCGTCCCATTGCATTACAGCAAACTTACCAGCACCTTCATGGTTTGCACATGATATAGAGAATGGAGCTAACATACCATCAACACCTAACTCTTTCATTCTAGCTTCGTTCATGTTGATAGCTTCATAACCATCTCTAAACTCAGCACCATTTACTGCTTTACCAACTTTGTTATGCATTTTTTGAGCATTTCTTAAGCCCTCAATCCACATAACTGCAGCACCTAGTCCTCTGTTCCAGTAAACCGAACCAATCCTGTTAGGATCTGCCAAGTTACCTTTACCTGAGCCATATACTTTATCTTTGATTTCTTTAACCAAAGGATATTCACCTGGTAAAGCATTTGCTACTGCGTAAGTTCCCTTAGCTGCATCTCCAGCTGGATACATATCTTCTTCAGCAGCACCAAATGTTACATACATCATACGATCTCTTGGGAAGTTAATTCTAGCAGCATTAGTCATTGCTGTTGAATTCATTCCTGAACCCGCTCCCCAGAAAGTAACCCAATCAGGTTTTTCTCTTCTGATTTGTAGCCACTGAGATTGTTGTTCTAGACCTGGGGGTGGAATTGAAATTTCTACTAATTTCATTCCCCAATCAGAAGTAATTTTTCTCATAGCTGGAAGTGGTTCACGACCATAAGCAGAGTCAATATGAAGGTGAACAATTTTCTTGCCCTTCATTTTATCAATTCCGCCCTCTATTTGAGCCATAAATTTTAATTTTACAGCTATCTGAGACCAATAGTGACTTGCAGCATTAAATACCCAAGGCCAAACTCTTCCATCAGCACCGTCAGTTCTTCCATAACCATATTGAGCTAAAACAACATTGTCTTTTGCCATTCGGTTAATAACTGCATATGCTCCTGGTGTTCCTAAAGTATCAAAGACTACAATTCTTTGACCATCTTTTTCTAATAACCTTTGATAACACTCAACCGTTTTCACCGCGTTATACTCAGTTTCACATTCTTGCCAAGTAAGCATTACTCCATTAACACCACCTGTCATATTGACATAGTTCAAGTAATCTATTTGTGCGCCATAATAACCAGTACCCATTGCTGAGTAAGGTCCGACCCGGCTACTTGCTATAGGAAAGTATTGTGTTTCAGCACTTGATACATTCTGAGGTAAAGCGAGTGAAGAAAATAAAGCTACAACTACAGTTAAAGTAGATGTAAGCCTCTTTAACATTTTTGCTAACATTTTCCCTCCATTGTTATTTATTATGTTAAACATTCTTATCTAATATGATTTAATCACATGACTTTGCCTTCTGCAATTGATAATCATTCAAAAAAAATAAATTGTAGTGCTTATGGAAAATTTGAAACAACCAACGATTGTATATGGCATTATCTTATTAAAAAATAAATCGTGTAATTTAATATTCACAAATTAATGAAAAAAATTCTTATTGTTGAGGGAAATTTAAAAGAAGAGAACACAAACTTTTTAGAAGCAGGTATTCAAACTCATACGCAAAGCTTAAAAGATAGTTTAGCTTATCTGTCAAAGAAATTAATACTTGATACAGTAAATCCATCCTCAGACCAAAACATGCAACACATTAATGAAAACCTACATATGTATGATGGTTTAATTTGGGGAGGAAGTAGTTTGAATATTTATAACGATACTCCAGAAATAAGAAAACAGATTGAATTTATGAAAAATTGTCAAAAAAAAGTAAAAAATATTTTAGCTATTTGTTGGGGTATGCAAGTGGCAGTTACCGCA
>MDTB01227550.1_pt1 | contig 14987 bp, 13 predicted proteins | sample 811161 | NCBI WGS metagenome assembly MDTB01 (sample SAMN05326650, study PRJNA326480) | marine metagenome | isolation source: seawater | place: Mediterranean Sea | collected 2009
CACCGGTTCAATCGGATTCTGACCACCATGGTGTGGAGGAAGAGATTTTCCCATGAAAGCAAAGTCAGCAGCTTGTAGGAGCATTATAACTTCTCCAGTAGTATCACCCACATAGGCAATAGTTCCATTGGAAGCTCTCTGGCTATCTGTTCGAAAATGATGAGGTATTGCTGAGGATTGGAGAACTTTCTTAATTTCATGTCTGCGCTCGGCATGCCTAGGTATAAGAAGTAATCTACAGTCAATTTTTTCAAGGCGTAGCAACTGGACCAGATCAACAAGCATTTTTTCTTCACCTTCCCATGTCGAAACACCAGCAAGCACAAGGGTATTTTCAGTAAAGCCAAGGTCCTTCCGAATCTGAATCCGATTTTGCGGGTTAATCAAGGTTTGGTTTACTGCGTCGATTTTAAGATTTCCTGAAATTTTAATTTTTTCGGGTGATAACGGGAAGCTAGCCCAGCGCGAATATTGATGTTCCGAGGAAGCGATGATCGATAGATTAGCAGGAAAAATCAAAGGATATGCCCATCTCAGGAGAGGAGATGAAAGACGAGCAAAGGTTTTGTCGGACAAACGGGCATTGATAATCATAACGGGAACTTCTCTTTTTTTTGCCTGATGAAAATGTTCCGGCCAAAGCTCGCTATCCACCAAAATTGCCAAGTCTGGGTTGATTTTGTTCCAGGCTTTATTAGAAAAGGGAAGCCAGTCAAGGGGGAATGGTCCGTGAGCAAGCAATCTGGAGCCGAATTGTTGATCTCCTAATTTTAAGCCTGTGCTTGTCGTGTTACTAAGGATGATCTCAAGATTTGGCGATCTGAGCAAGTTTTCTAGCAGCTTCGATATGGAACTGAGTTCTCCTACACTAACAGCCTGAATCCAAATTCTTAACACTCCTTTTTTTCTTGGTTTTAAATCAGGCCAAAATCCGAGACGGTGCATAATCTTGTGGGAGTAACCACCACGACGAAACATACGATACAAGTAGTATGGTAAAGAAGCGATCGTGGCGAGCGGCAATGCAAGTCTGTACAGATAAATCATCAATCTATAATTCAAACCAAGTATTGGGAATTATATTTTTTTAGCAACAGTACGATTTTTTAAAGAAATCGTAATAGATTCATGTAAGCATTAGCCTATACGGATTGGTTGAATCCTTTAAATGTAATCCCAAATAGCAGAAAATTTTTCTAAAAAAAATATGATCTTATTATCAAATGATCTTCATTTTTCCAAAATGTGTCCAGAATGACAAATTTGGCTATACTTGTATTGAAACTTGAAGAAAAAAAAGTAAGGTAATTTTTTACCATTGCTCGGGAGTGATAGACCCCAAAATCTCAAATTCGTTTCCACCCAAAGGTTTAACGACATAACAAACTCCCTGTGGCTCAGGATATATCCCCGTCGAGGCTTCAAATGGATCATCATGGGCTACAATAATCGTATTTTTCCCCTCGGGAGGAAGAGTTGAAAGGTAGGGGGTGATTGTCTTTTTCATCTTTTCCACCTGTTCATCGGTGTAATCCTCAAAGGGAAGAAAATTAAAATCTTTATTTTTTTCATACTTTCCAAAAGCGAGCCAGGCTGTTTGCCAAGCCCGAAAGTATTGGCTGCTGTAAACCTTACCAACTGGTATGGAATGGTATTTAAAAGAGTTTCCAATATGCACTGCTTCGTGCCATCCCTTTTCACTCAAGACCCTTTGCGTTGAACCGTCATTGGGATCAGCTTTTATTTGGTCCGCGTAATCCTTCTCCGTCGAAGCGTGGCGAAAATAGAGTATAAGTCCTCCCTCTTTCATGCTTGCTATTAGTTCACTTTGAGGAAGGTTTTGGTTTTTAGGTTGGTCGCCGTAGAGGCGAAAATTAACCATTATAAAAAGAAAAATTAATATCTTTTGATTCATGAAGTATATGTGAAATAGGTTTTGTTTCAAAAGTCCCATAATTAACCTTTAAATTTTTTCAATCCATATATTCCTGAATTGGATTTCATTTTCATTTCCCTCGAGTACGATGGGGGATTTTGGCTTATTTAAAGACAAGTTTTTGTGAATCTCAGTCCCGTTAAGTTGCACGGTAAGGAAAGCACTAGATTCATTTTCTGCTCCAGTAGATTTTTTCAGTTCAAGATCTAAAGTTTGCCATGAAAGGGGAGGGAAGCACGCATTTACGGAGGGGGCAAAAAGGGAATTAATTGAACCACATTCGTCTCTCAAACCTTCCAATCCATAGGAATCCAATAATTTAATTTTTATATTGTCTGAGAGAGAAACTTGACCACCTGATTTTTTTTGCCCTCTTTTACTTGGAGAGAATGATAGCATGAATTCTAGATGAAGACGGTAAGAGTCAAACTTTTGCACCGTTTCCATCTTCTTTTTTGCAACCAATATAACCTGATCATGTTGGTCGTATTTCGCACCTTTCCAGCTATCGGTTCCATTTTGGTCGAAAAGAATCACGGCCGTTTTTGGCGTTTTCTTCCCAAGGGTGGGACTTCTACGAAAAATTCGGGTCAAGACTGACTTTTTTCCATCTACTGAAATGTGCATTTTATCTTTTTCGATGTGACCAATATACTGAGCTTGTCCAGTTGGAGGGAATTGGAGACTTGCACTGAAACTCTCGGAGTTTTCAGCGGAATATTCACGGTTCCCAGTCGACTCAATCATTGATACCCGACCATCATTTAAGTTACCCGAAACTAAACTTTTATTTATTCCGTCCCAACCCTCGCCGGGAAATCCTTTTTTGAACAACACTGTTTGGAAGTGTCCCTCACCGAGGGCAATATTTTGGGCCGCAAGCTTTTCTTTGCCCTTTGTTTTCGTATCCCATCCGATGTAATCGCCCTGAAATGAGAAATCTGGATCTTTTCGGGCTTCAAGAGGGCTTTTTTGAAACTCTTCGGGAATTTTGTTTTTTGCAGGAATTATTCGCGATGCATTTTCTTGCTTTCTGGATTGGCATGACTGAAATAAAAGAAAAATAAATAGAGTTAGCAAGATTTGCGTTTTGGCAGATTGATTGGTCATGACAGAATCAAGATGATTGTAAATAATTGGGATACGGGGAAAAGAAAAGGGACAAGTGGTATAAATACTTATATTTGTAAATTTTTTATGAAGTTTACATAAAATTTAAGCAAAATATCAAGGAATGCTTTCTCCTGTTTATCATTGCAATGGGATTTCCTCTAATAGATTATAATTCCCTTTTCATTATGGAGAAGCCTGATCGAATCGCGAAACTTTTCTCATCCTGCAAGGAAAACGGCCGTGCCGCTTTCGTTGGGTATGTTTGCGCCTGTGATCCAGATTTCGAAACTTCGCTTCGCGTATGCCGTAATCTTTTGGAGAGTGGGGTGGACCTACTGGAGCTGGGGGTGCCGTTTTCCGATCCTCTTGCAGATGGGTTGACTAATCAGTTGGCTGCTCAACGTGCCTTGGAGGCGGGTTGTACGCAGGACGATGTTTTCAGGCTGGTGGAAGAGATCCGAAAATTCTCGGATGCCCCTATTGTTTTTTACACCTATTATAATCTGGTTTTTTCGCAGGGAGTCCAAAATTATGTCGAGCGGGCGAAAGAGGTGGGCGTGGATGGTTTATTAACCCTGGACTTGCCGCCGGAAGAGGCCGAGGAATTATTGGAGGCTTCGAAGGAGCTTGCGATGAGAAATATTTTTATCGTAGCTCCGACCACACCCAAATCGCGTATTCCGGTGATAACAAAGGCTGCTTCGGGTTTCATTTATTATGTTTCCAGGGAAGGAGTTACGGGGGAGCGGGACGATTTGGCAGGAGATTTGGTTGAGCGGGTGGAAGCGATTCGGGAACACACCGATTTGCCGGTTGTGGTGGGATTTGGCATTTCCAATGCCGACCAGGTCAAGGAAGTGGCGAAAGCATCCGATGGCGTGGTGGTAGGAAGTGCCCTGGTTAATTGTATTTCGAGAAATCTTGCCGATCCTGATTTGGCTGTTAAGCAAATTGGGGGAAAAGCCACGGAACTGGCAGAGGGGCTAAGAGTAAAATAATTCCTACGCCTTTTTCTTTATGTCCGATATTCCGGCAGTAATTTATTTGCTGGCTGGTGTGACCGCGGCTGGAAAATCAAGTATTTCTATGAAGTGGGCTCAACAAATAGGGGCTGAGATTCTTTCCTGTGATTCTGTTGCAGTTTATCGGGGCATGGATATCGGATCAGCAAAACCGAGTATCCCGGAGCGCCAGGAGGTTCCCCATTATGGGATTGATTTGGTTGAGGTGAATGAAGTTTTCTCGGTGGCAGATTATCAAGTTTACATCCAAAAAACTGTGGACGAAGTAAAGGCGAAGAAAAAACCAATCGTGGTGGTCGGAGGTAGTGGGTTTTATTTGCAGTCCTTTTTATCCCCGGTGGTGGATGATATTGAAGTTTCTGCAGAAATAAGAGGGCAGGTGGAGGAACTTTACTCACGAAAGGATTTGGATGGTATTCTTTTCGAGTTAAAAAAACTAAACCCTGATGGACTGGGAGAAATGGATACGCTTAATCCGAGAAGAGTCATGCGCGGATTGGAGCGTTGTCTTGCCAGCGGAAAAAGCATTTTGGAATTGAAGGATGAGTTTGAAAAAACCCCGAATCCATTTCCTGAGTTTGAGAAACAAGTGCTTTGGCTGGATCGGAAGAATGAGGACCTCGAGATACGAATTTCTGATCGTTCCCAGAAAATGCTGGAAGGTGGTCTTCTCCGGGAAACGGCAGAATTAATGGATGCGGGAATCGAAGGCAATGCTCCGGCTTCGAATGCAGTGGGGTACCGTGAATGTATTGCCCACTTGAAAGGGGATTTACCCGAAGAGCAATTACTTGAAGCGATTAATTATTCGACTCGAAGACTCGTATCAAAACAAAGAAAATGGTTTCGGAAACATCTGGGCGAATCTGCCAGGATTGTGATGGATCAGTCTTTTGAGCTCGATGACCCCGGTCATTTGAATTGGATAAGGCATTCTTGACCCCAAGGGCAGATTGAACCTAAGATGAATAATCCTACCTTTATGAAACCTTTTAAGCATATAGCGATTGTATCCAATGCCACCAAGGCAGGGGCGACTCAGGTGGGGGCGCAGCTAAAAGATATGGCTACCGACCATGGAGTGGAGGCTACGCTTTCAACTGAATTTCCGGCACCCTCCGGACTTTTGCGAGGGATGGACGCCTGTTTTGTGATTGGAGGAGATGGTACCCTACTTAATTTAATGGAGGAAGCAGTATCCAATGATGTGCCCGTAGCGGGAATCAGGCATGGACAACTAGGATTTTTGGCAACTCTTTCCCCAGAGGAAATGAAAGAGCAAATACCTCCTCTTTTCCGTGGTGAATATAAAATTCGCAGAAGGAGTATGCTTTCTTTTCAGGATAGTGAGGGAACATCAAGGATAGCCCTGAACGATTTAGTGGTGAAAAGTGGATCCAATGGAAGACTTGCCCGGTTTTCAGTTTCCGTGGGTGAAGAACCTGTGGCAGACTACGCTTGCGATGGAATTGTTTTTTCCACTCCTACCGGATCCACTGCCTACAATTTGGCCGCCGGTGGTCCGATTGCCCATCCGGATGCCCAGGTTGTACTGATGACTCCGATTTCAGCCCATACTTTAACCAGCAGACCGGTGGTTTTTCCATCCGGAATATCCTTGAAAATCAATTGTTTAGATAACCTGAATCCACCCCTGGTTTCATCGGATGGTCAGGAGGCGTTTCCCAGTCCGCCGGTTTTTCCCGTAGAAGTATCCGTGTCTGCAACGACTTTTCCTCTGCTCGAAGGGATGGATCATTCTCATTTCCGTTTGCTGCGGCATAAACTGAAATGGGGATGAGAAAATCATGAAATTTTGATCGGTTATGCTTTCTCCAGGAACCCGAATTGGACCACACCGAGTAGATTCTTGGTTAAAAGAGGGTGCAACCGGACAAAGTTATAAAGGAGAGAGAACAGAGGGAGAAAAGAAAAGAGAGCTTTTTTATGTAAAGCTTTTGCCTCGCGAAATTTCTGAAAAGAGGGGCTTTGAGGAATTGTTTACGCAAGAGTGCCAAGCACTTGAGCAAGTAGAGGGTCCGGGTATTTGGCCTTTGCGAAAGTTTGGGGTAATGAAATGGAAGCACTGGCTTGCTTATGATTGGCATCCAGGAAAAGTGGTGGAACTCGAAGTAATTGGGGAAAACGCCGATAACCCCGATATTGAGGAGGTCAAAAGCGAACAAATCTATTCTCTTGAAGATGACTTGAAGTTCGATCCTGCACCGTGGAAACAAAGCGACTTATTGGACCTGATGATTACCCTGCATCGGGCGCTTTATCAGGCCCATGGGAACGGTTTTACCCATGGGAACTTAAAGCCAAGCAATATATTGCTTACCCGAGAGAATGGTAAAAAGTTGGAGGCATGGATCACTGAATTTGGGTTGTACCGTTTGGTTACAATGATCTCCCAAGCTAAGCAAGAGGAGGGAGAGGTCGAGTCGATGACCACCACCATGGAGGCACAGGCATCACAGAATCGCAGTTCCGAATTCAGACCACACAAGCAGGGGTGGGGCGGGAGTGCCGAAGAAAGTTGGGATTTACATGCCCTTGGCAAGATCGCGGCTGAAATTCTGTCAAAGAAGGGAGGGGAGGAAGACCGAAGTGATTGGCTGGCTTGGTGTTCCCAGGCTACTGGAGAACAACCATTTGAAAGTGTAGCTCATTCAATGGATGCACTTCCCGGTGTGGGAGATATTTCACAGTATGGAGTAAGGCTGGAAGATGGTAATGAGATTTCGGATGAAGAAACCGAGAGAATCAGAAAAAGAAGAGAGCAGGAATGGCTTTTCGAAGAAAAAACCAGTAATTTACGATTTAAGCGAAATATGACTGGTCTGGTGGGGGGGCTGTTTTTGCTGATTTATTTGATCAAGTCCGTCTATTTGTTCTTCTCTCCGGCACCCTGGACTGAATATTCCTTGGAAGGGGTGCTTGATAGTTATCAATTGGCTGCGGGGCTGTGGTCCGGGCAAGCATGGGGAATACTTCCAGGTGCCTACGATGATGAGGGGGATGGAGGCCAGGATGTGGTAGGGACTTGGGGGAAAGAGAATGGTATGTTTAAACTAGATTTTAGAAAATTCAAAAAACCAGAGGATAACGGGGAGTCGAAAAAGCTTTGGCAATTTATCGGTAAAGGAGCAACTTCTGCGGATGACTATTTCATTTGGAGTGATTATTTGGTCTATGACCGCTCAAGGGATGCATTGCTTCTACGAAAAAGAACAGACGGAGACACTACATATAAACCGGGCAAAGAGGGCGATCGTGCTCCCAGGTTATATCCGGAGAGAAGGTTTATCGACAAGGCATCCGATGTAAAGGAGGCTGAACTGGTTTTTGCAAGGACCGGATCGAGTGGAATCAGTTGGGAATTATTTCTTGGGTTTGGTTTTCTGCTATCCTGTTCGATGTATTTTCGGAACCTGAATAAAATACTTTTGGCAGGGCCTGAGTCTTTTTGATGTTGCTAAAGATGAAATTTCGAATCTACGGATAAGGAAGATGTTGGTCTTTTTTCGAATATGTACAGGTTTCCTCTTTTTGGGAATTGTTTCTTGTGGGAGGATTGATCCTGGTGGGCAATTTTCCGGTGAAATCAAAGATTGGATTCATGAGGTCTTTGACGGTTCGATCATGTCAAACGGGGAGGAGGGGAGAATTCGACTTACCCTACGTCAAACTCCAGATGGGATGCTTGCCACCATGACATTTGAGCATCCAAAGGTAAAAACGGTATCCAGAGAAGGAAAATGGGATGTCGGAGATGGAGAAAGAAAGATATATTTTGATGATGACCGGGAGCCCTCGGAGTATTACTTGATTAAAAGGGGAATCCGGTTTGCTTTTCAAACTAAGGCGGGTCTTAGTAATGATGACGGATCCCCTGTTTTATTGATGCGTAATGAGGGGCTTTCACGAAAAGCATCCTATCCCATAAATCTTGCCTTTGATAGTAATAATGCAGTTGTGGTATCGGGGGGTGCCACAGATCTAGAAATGCTGGGCGAATGGATGTGGGCAGGGTCGTCAATCGTGGTCACCGCCAAATTGCCAGCCGATAAGAATGCTGTTGGTCGGGACCAAGATTTAGAAACTTACAAGTATTTCCTGCAATGGGACGAGCAAAAGGGAGATGTGTTACTGCTGGAAAAAATGGTTGTAATGCGTCCTTTTCGTAAGCAAGACGGAGCCAAGAGGCAAAGCTGGATGAGCTCGCTGACCTTCGAGGAAAAGCCTAAATTAAGAACCGAATAATCTCATCAATAGAGATTGAAAGTGTTTTCAAAGGTTTGACGTTATTTTCTGATGCTTCATGATAAAATGTTTTTTTAACCCAAGCCATTTATGATTACTGCCCTGCAGAATTTCATTTCCAAGCAAAGTAAGTTTTTATTTCCAATACTTTTGGTTGTGATTGTTGTTTCATTCGTACTGTACCTTTCCCAAGGTTCTTCGGTATTTGATCTGCTCCCAGATCCAACGCGCGAGAAAAAAGAATTATATGGGGTGGATCTAAATGATCCAGATCAGCGCCGACTCATCACTTTAAGCAACCGTGTTGCTTCGGATTTCGGAGCCATTATCAGCCCATCCGATGAAGCGATGGAAAAGGCCGACCGCCAGTTCCTTGAGAATTTACAAAGTCAGATCCAGGCTGCCTTTCAGGCGAATCAGGAAGATATCGATCGAAATGCCCTGCAAAGACTTTTTGGTTTTATGCAACAATGGCCCAATTTGCCCAAATCTTTAAAGGTCAAAGAAATTGCCAGGTCTGGACTTTACGATTTTGAATTTTCTGAATCTTCAGCTCAATCTAAGATCACACTCGATGGGCAGGCTGACAAATGGGGTTTCCTGCCACTTTCCATTAACCATCCGAAAATTAACCTGCGATTTGATGACTTCCTGAGGAGTCTTGATCCCGGGTTGTCGGAAGAAGCAAACCGTACCCGGGCGATGCAGTTTGTCGGTCAGAGGCATGGATTTACTGCGAGGGATACAGAAACGATTCTTTACTCGCTGTTTCGTGCCATGCAGGTCGATCAAACCTACAACCAAGGGGGAGTAGCCTTAAATAAAGAAGCTGAACTTGATTTACATGGTGAGCAATTTGCATGGGATGCGGAAGTCATTTCACTTGATGTAGATGATCTCAATCTAAGCGATCCGGTGATCGCTGAGCTTACTTTTTCGGATAAAATAAAAGTCGGCGATTCATTGTCGGTTTCTTACGGTAATCGCGATGTTAAGTTCGAGTTTTCTTCTGGATCAAAAGATAAGAATGGTTCGGTCCGCTATGTTCCGATCGCTTCAGCGATAGTTCAGACCATAGAGACCCTGCAAAAAGCAATTGACGAAGAAAACTTCGGTTTTGTTTCTAGCTTGGAGGATAAGACACTTTCTTTGCTTCCTGTGCGTGAGAAATTACCCACCGCCAAGCCTTCCTTTTCCTCAGAGAGTGATGCTGTAAGTATTTCTGGAACTCTCGATGAAGTTTTGGTTGCCTATCATGAAGAAAATAAGCTGGATGCGGTTTTTGAAGAACCATCGAGGACCTTTGCTACCGCACTCACTTTTGCGAGTAAAGATTACTTACAGGTTCCACCTGCTCCGGACGAAGCGAGAATGCTGTCTTATTTCGAGCGGAATAAGGGACAATTTGTTCCGCCGGCACCTTCTCCTGTAGTTGATCAAAATGGATCGGAAGGTAAGAAGGGAGAAAAAGGTCCTGTAGGTCCAAAAGATGCGAATCAATCTGATTCCAATTCGACGGCCAGTGATTCTCTTGAGCTCGATCTGTTGGTTGGGCTCGAAAAAGACCTCAATCAATCGGCTGTACCAGAGGTTACTTTTGAGCAGGTTCGTGAGCAGGTGCGTCAGAGTATTATTGAAGGTGATCGCCTGGATGCTGAAAGATACGCAGAAACAGCAGCTCGAGATGCGGCTTTGGAGTTTTTGGACGAGATTAATTCTCTGCAGGATAAATTAAGAATTAAATATAGTACTTACGAAGAAAAACGCCGGTCAGCGGAGCTTGCTGAACTGATAGCGCAACGAAAAGCACAGCCTCGCTCGATTTCATTTTCAGCTCAAGATATCTCAATGCAGGGTGCTATCCTCGGGCTCGAAAGAAGAGAGAGTGAGAGGCGCTCAAATCGACAGCCTCTCGAGGAGGTTGCCGGGTTAAGCGAGCGAGCTTTTTTTACGCGCTCCGTTCGCAAAGCTCGCGAGGGGTATGTGGTATTTGTCCTGGATAGAAAAACAGAGGCAGGGCCGGGTGAATATGATCGGGCCAGTTTCAGGGATTTGTACAACGGGTATGCAGACAGTTTGAGGAGTAAAGCTTTCCTTGATCGAGCTGACGAAGAATTCACCAAGTTGTCCGAGGGTAATGCGTCAACAAGTGAAATTGGCTTGAAAGTCGAAATTACCCGTAAAAGTTCTTCCGCGGTTCGGGCTGATTATGACAAGCAAAGTAGTCAACTGAGTCGGGAATTGACTCAATTACAAAATGAACGAACTGAGATAAGCGATGCAGAGCGGGATGAGAATGCAACCGTCGAGCAACTTGCAAGAAAAGTTATTCTAGATCAGGAGATCGAAGACTTGCGTGATCAGCAGGCGGACCTAAATCGTGAGCGATCATTGGCCACCCGTTTAGTGGATGCTTGCCCAACTCTGCAATATCAAGGACCCTGGGAAGAGTTGGAACGGTCGGATTCTGAAGTCGTTTTTGCCCGGTTGCTCGGAGTTTACACTCTTCGGGCCAAAGAACAGAGTGATGAGCAAATTGCAAATAGGGTTTTAGACTTAGAATTTGCCAGGGCTGAAGGAACTCGCGGAGATTTAGTTCAGGATTTAATAACCAAAGGTTTTAAGCAGTAGGCTTTTTCTCCCAACAAAGAAAAAACTCCTGATTACCATCAGTTCCCTGAGGGCGGGCACTCTTTTCTGCTAAAAGAGATGACCCGGATAGGTTTGTTTTTGCAAACTGCTTGATCTCGTCTAGCACCCGTTTGTGGATTTCAGGGTCGCGAATGATCCCTTTGCCTGAATCTGCCTCCTCTTTTTTGCATTCAAACTGGGGTTTTACTAAGGAAATGATTTTTCCCTGAGGTGCCAAAAAAGACCAGGCTGCAGGTAAAACTTTACGAAGGGAAATAAAGGATAAGTCCATAACAATGAAGGGGAATGGGCTGCCCGGGATGTCTTTAGGAGCAATATTCCGTAAATTTGTTTTTTCAAAGTTGTGAACCCGCTCATCCGTGCGTAATCGATAATGTAATTGTCCGTGACCAACATCCACGCAAGTAGCCTCCGAGGCACCTTGCTGAAGAAGGCAGTCGGTGAAGCCTCCGGTTGAGGCTCCCAAATCGAGAATGTGTAATCCCGCTACCTTGTAATTTGAGTCGGTTAGGAAATTTTCCATTTTGAGACCTCCGCGTCCAACATACTTAAGTTGTTCGATTAGTTGTAGTTCCGTATTTTCAGGAAGCAGTCGACTCGATTTTTCTATGCGTTCCGTACCCATTCTTACCTGGCCTGCAAGAATCAGAGTCTTTGCCTGAGTTCGGCTGTCGCAAAGTTTATTTAGTACGAGAAGTTCGTCGGCACGGATTCTTTTTATCTTTTCGGGCATCTAGTCAAAACCAAGCGTAAAGAAGGTTTTGGGGCAATCTCTCAATTACCCGAAAATGGGGTAAAGTGGAAAAAAAATAAAAAAAAACTTGACCATTGTGGGTTAAAGTGGCAGAGAATGGGTTGAAATGGTATTAAAAGGATAGATGGTTCAATTGAATGGCCGCAAACGGAACAACTTTTTTTGTAGGAGAGTTTACTCATGCCCTGGACTCGAAGGGTCGGGTGACTATTCCTTCAAAATGGAGAATCCAGGGAGGGGAGAATACTTATTTAGCCCTACCGAATCCCAGTGGTTACATTACCGTCTATCCTCCCAAAATGATCGAGCGACTGGAGGAGAAGGTGTCGGAGGCAAGTTTGAGCGATCCGCAGGCTCAGTCGCTGTTGATGGAGCTTTTTTCAAAGGCGGATTCTTTCGGTTGCGACAAGCAGGGGAGGATCAATCTCAGCGACAAGCTTCTGGAGCATGCCGGGATAAAGGGGAAAGCTGTCTTGGTGGGTAAGTTTTCTTCATTTGCAATTTGGTCGGAAGATCGGCGGGAAGCGGAGGATGATGCTCCGCAGGAAAGAAATATTTTTGATGCGATGAGGGAGTTGGGGCTATGATGTGGTGTAGGGTGGATAGAGTGGTGATTAGGGACGCTGCTCGTCTAAGGGGATTTCGTCCTGACTGCGGAGCCCCCCTCTCTCTCGGATTATACGGCGCGGGTAATAGGTGGAAATTGGGGGAAATTAATGTATTGTGGAGCGGTTGAATTCGTTTGCTCTCCGTCAGCGGTGAGTCATATTCCGGTTTTGTTGGATGAGTGTATGGGGCATTTGAACCCGTATGCGGGAGGCTTTTTTGCCGATCTTACTTTCGGTGGCGGCGGGCATAGTGGGAAAATATTGGAAGCCAATGCAGGTTCACGCCTTTTGGCGATGGATTGTGATCCAGACGCCAAGGCTCGGGCTGAAAGCCTCAGTGAGTCTTACGGAGAGAGATTTAAGTTTGTCGATTCTGCATTCCAAACTGTCGATCAGTATGCGGGGGCGGAAGAGTTCGATGGTGTATTAATGGATTTAGGTATTTCCTCTTTTCAGTTAATGGAAGCGAGGAAAGGTTTTTCCTTCCGGCTGGATGCTCCGATTGATATGCGTCTCAACCCCAGGGAGGGATTAAGTGCTGCAGAGTTTCTTGAAACTGCTTCCCGTGAGAGTCTTGTTCGTGCGATTCGTGAATATGGTGAGGAAAGGCGTTGGTCTAGGGTGGTAAATGCCATTATTGAGGCGCGTGGAACCGGCCAGTTGCAAAGGACTTTGAGTGCCGCTGACCTAGTGACCAGGGCGGTAGGGGGAAAGCACGCCAAGCAGCGTATTCATCCAGCGACTAAAACATTTCAGGGTATAAGGATTGCGATTAATGGTGAACTTGAAGCTTTGGCTATGACTTTACCTAAGGTTTTCAGGGCTTTAAAGCCTGGAGGCGTTCTGGCGATTATTTCTTTTCATTCGCTGGAGGATCGTATTGTAAAAAGATTTATGCGAAAGATGTCCGGCCGACCTCAGCATCGGGGGGATCACAGTTTTGTCGCTGAAAGGACCGCTTATGCTGAGATGGTCCAGTCCAAAGCAATTTTTCCCACAAAAGAGGAAGTTATGTCGAATCCGAGAAGTCGATCCGCAAGGTTGAGAGTTTTGCGTAAGCTTCGTCATCCAGAGATGTAGAATGAGCAAGACTGCAATCACTCTCGTAGTACTCATGACTATCTTTGGTGGTGCGTGTGCTATCGGAATAGTCTGGCTGAGAATGGATATTTCGGATGTGGCGGCGAAATGTGGTGTTTTGGAGGATGAGCGTGAAGTTTTGTCGCGGGAAGTACAGGAACTTCGAGGGCAGAGATCTTGGGCATTGAGGCCCTCAACTTTAGCATCGATGGTCGAGGGAAGACTTGCGATGCCGGGACCCAGGCAGACTTATCATGTATCTGAAACGGACATGATTAAGCGCTTGGGTGGGTATAGAAGGACTGATGTGGTGGCGGTAAATAATGGGGATCGGGGAAAGTTTTCCGATAGGATGAGATGAGGAGTCTTTTTGTCTCTAAATTTCGCTATTATCTCGTTTTCTTTTCTGTCTGTTTTGCCTTCTGTTCTCTAGGGGGAAGACTTATTTGGCTTCAGGTTATTGAAGCAGATAGATTCTCAACAGTAGCGGAGGTTGCGAGGAAAAATTTTTCCACAATAAAGGCTCGACGGGGCGACATAGTAGATGCAAAGGGTAACTTGCTTGCGACCACTAGATCTGTGGTAGAGGTGGGCGTTGATCCACATTCAGTTGTGGATGATGATGAACTTAAATGGAAAACACTTTCCACATACCTTGGTATTCCTGAGGAAGAAATTTTAAAGGCGGTTAATAAGAAAACCCGTCCATCATTGTCTGACCCTAAAGTTTCAAGGGATGTTAGATGGGTGAAATTAAAAGAGGAAGTAGATGAGGGTACATACCGAAAGATACAGGAACTTAGAATTAAGGGAGTTTATGGGAACTTCAAGCATTCCAGGCTGTATCCAAACCGAAATCTAGCATCTCATGTTCTTGGTTTTGTTAACAAAGAAGATGTGGCGGCAATGGGTGTTGAGCGATTTGCTGACTATTACCTTAAAGGGCAGGATGGATGGAGAGAAAGTGAAAAAGACGGTCGTAGAAAAGAAATGCCTCAGCACCGATCATTGGAGGTTAAGGCAAACGATGGTTTGAATGTGGAGTTGAGTATTGATCGGAGAATTCAGGATATCGTGGAGGAAGAATTATCTTCCATGGTTGAGGAGTTCGATCCTTTGAGTGCTAGCATCATAGTAAGTGATCCGAAGTCCGGTTATATTCTCGCATTAGCCAATGCACCTGATTTCAACCCAAACTTATTTAATCAGGGAGAATTGGCTCATCAAAGAAACCGTGCACTCTCAGATCTTTACGAACCAGGTTCCACATTTAAGATCGTTGCTGTAGGGGGAGCAATGAATGAAGGACTTATTACCCCAACAGATATTATTGATTGTTCCAAGTCGACTATGCGACGTGGTAATCGGAATCTAAGATTGCCAAGCGATCATCATCCATTGGGGAAAATTTCGGTAAGTAAGGTGGTCCAAAAATCAAGTAACCGTGGGGCAGCAAGGCTGGGAATTCTGTTGGGTAGTCAAAGGCTTTATGAATATTGTGAGGCTTTTGGTTTTGGGCAGAAGACTGATTTTGGAATAGGGGGTGAGAGAAAAGG
>MDTB01135571.1_pt1 | contig 14986 bp, 12 predicted proteins | sample 811161 | NCBI WGS metagenome assembly MDTB01 (sample SAMN05326650, study PRJNA326480) | marine metagenome | isolation source: seawater | place: Mediterranean Sea | collected 2009
ACCCATTTAGAATATTTCATTGTTATATCAAATACATCACCATGAAAAAACCAAGCTTTTTTACCATTTAATTTTAAAACTGCTTTATTACTAATTTTAAAATTTTTCATTCCATAACCATTAAATTTCCTAAGAACTTCATCATGATTTCCTGGTAAATAATGAATCTTGGTTCCATTAGATAAAAAATCTAAGAGTATTCTTATTACTTTCAAATGAGATTTTGGAAAGTACTTTTTTTTGAACTGCCATATATCAATTATATCACCATTTAGAATGATTTTTTTAGGTTTGATAGTTCTCAAATAATTAATTAATTCATCAGCTCTGCACCCTCTTGTACCTAGGTGAATATCTGAAAGAACAACTAAATCTATATGCCTTTCTTTAATCATTACTAATTTTATGATAATAATGTGAATCAAATGTTTTCAGAATAATAAGTTTATGTTAAAATTTAAAAATTAATGTGGACAGATTCTGTCTACATTAATTTTCATTAGTTTTGTTTAAGTGAAAGTGATACTACGTGAAACATAAAGTGTTCCCTTTGGGAACACCCTAAAAAATTAAGCTATCTAAAATGAATAGCTTATGAGTGAGTTCGAGTGCAGTATCACCCACAATTTTATTTTACATTATATTTTTATTATATCTTTATTATTTGTCGAAAAAATATAATATTCAATAAAATATCATGAAGTATCTAAAGCTCATATTGGTTATCTTTTCGTTAAACTCCTTTGCTCAAAACTTTGATCAACAAGTAAATGATCTTATTCAAAAAAATCTTGATGAAATAATAGAATTAAGACACTGGTTTCATCAGAATGCTGAGTTGAGTAATAGAGAGTTCAAAACTGCAGCAAGAATTGCTGATGAGCTCACAAAAATTGGATATAAACCACGGACTGGAATTGCTAAAACGGGTGTTATTGCAATTTTAAATGAGGGAAAACCTGGACCTGTTGTAGGACTTAGGGCAGATATTGATGCTCTTCCTGTTAAAGAAAGAGCTGATATTCCTTGGGCATCTAAACAAAAGGGTATTTATAATGACGAGGAAGTTCCTGTAATGCATGCTTGTGGTCATGATATGCACACAGCTATTTTGTTAGCTACAGCTAAAATTTTATATGATATTAAGGATGAAATTCCCGGTCAGGTTAAATTAATTTTTCAACCAGCTGAGGAAGGTGCACCCCCGGGAGAAGAGGGTGGTGCTGAACTTATGGTTAAAGAAGGTGTTTTAAAAAACCCTGATGTTGATGCAATTTTTGGGTTGCATGTATGGTCTGGATTGTATGCAGGTCAAGTTTATTTACGTCCCGAGGGTATAATGGCAGCTGTGAATGAATTTAGAATTGATTTGAAGGGTGTTCAAACTCATGGGTCAACACCATGGACAGGAAAGGACCCAATCGTTACTGCGGCGCAAATCGTTAATTCTTTACAGACTATTGTTAGTAGAAGTTTACCACTCACAGAAGCAGGAGCTGTAGTTACAATAGGTAGTATTCATGGTGGTGTAAGAAGTAATATTATACCTGAAGATCTTTACATGCTTGGAACAATAAGAACATTGGATAATGGTATGAAAGCTACAGTGCTAAAAAGATTGGAAGAAATTGTGTATAATGTTGCAAAATCAAATAATATTGAAGCTAGCATAACATATTTAGTTTCATATCCTATAACTTATAATGATCCATATTTATATGAAGAAATATTACCAACTTTAGAAAGAGTTAATGGTAAAAAAAATGTTCGTTTAATGAAGGCAATAACAGGTGCTGAGGATTTTTCATATTTTCAAGAAAAAGTTCCTGGAACATATTTTTTCATAGGAGGTCAAAAGCCTGGTGTTGATCTGTCAACTGTAGCACCTCATCATACTCCTGATTTTTATGTTGACGATTCTGCAATATCCACAGGTATTCGATCAATGGTAGGATTGACATTAGATTATATATTTAACAATTAATTTTGGCATGATTTTAGAAATTTTTTATTAAAATATTAACATGAAAAAATTACTTTATTTAATTGTTGCAATCACAACTTTTGCTTGTAACACGACTACAGAGAAAGAAGAGAAAAAAAGTGATGTAGCTGTTCAAGATACTTCACTATCATTCAATTTAGAAAATAGCAATATTAAATGGACAGGTACAGAACTTACTTCAAAAACTCACTATGGCAGTTTAAAACTAACTCAAGCTGACCTAGTTATCGTTGATTCAAAAATTACTAGTGGTGAATTTTCTGTTGATATGACCTCTCTAAGTGTAGAGGATCTTGAGGGTAAATCGAAAGAAAGACTCGAAGGACATCTAAGCTCCAATGATTTTTTCTCAATTGAAAAGTTTCAAACAGCATCATTAAAAATTTTGGATTCAAATAGCTTTGAAAATGGAAGTTTTAAAGTTAATGGTGAGCTAACTATCAAAGACATCACTCGTCCAATTGAATTTACTATTATTAAAATTGGCGAAGATAATTACAATGCACATTTGACTTTTGATAGATCTAAATATGATGTTAAATTCAGATCAGGTACTTTCTTTGAGAATCTTGGAGATAAGTTAATTCTTGATGATATTGATTTAGATGTAAATTTATCTGTTTAATTAAGTCTTATAAATACTTTGAAAGCTCCAAATTAATTATTTGGGGCTTTTCTTTTTTTAGAAATACTTTCATAAGAATATCCGAGTTCATAAAGAATTTGTTCAGTTCCAGATTTTCCTATAAACGTCAATCCAGCTGGCTGATTATTTTTTCTAAATCCCATTGGAACTGTCAAGCAAGGATTATGTGCTGCTGCTGCGTAGCCTGCTCCATAATTATTAATAGATAATACCGCATCAAGTTCGTATTTATCAAAAGATTGATCAAAGTAAAGATTTCCATTAGATAATAAAGATTCTCTTAAATCAGTTAGTTCATAATCTGAAAACGGATTGTTCAAAATTCCTCTGAAAATTCCTTGACCATAAGGTGATCTTTCAATTGAATCTAAAGAATTGAAATCTATTATTGAGGCAACATCTTTTACTTCGAGTCTTATGTTACCATAATCTTCTAAATAACTAACTAGATCTCTCCTCATATCTTCATCAAGTAATTTTCTAAAATTAGTAAGTTGAATTGATTTTGGATTTAATTCAAACAGTTCAGCTCCATTACTTTTTAATAAATCAGCGTTTGATTTATAAATAGAATCGTTCTTATAGTAGTTACTATAGTATCCTAGCTTTTTACTTTCAAAAGATGAATTAAATACCTTTTCCAAGTCTATAGAACTTGTAGTTTTTGAATAAGAATCATTACCATCGTAACCGATTATTGAGTTATATACAATAATATTATCAATAACAAACTTGGTCATCGGTCCAGCGGTGTCAAGTGTTGATGAAATGGGCACTATACCGGATCTACTTACATGACCTATTGTTGGTTTCATTCCAACTAGTGAATTTGCTGATGATGGCGATAAAATAGATCCAGAAGTTTCTGATCCAAGTGAAACACTTGATATGTTGGAGGCAGTTGCAACTCCACTTCCTGAGCTTGATCCACCAGTGTCGAGAATCTTTCTTCCATATGGATTTAAAGTTTGTCCACCCATAGCGCTATATCCATTAGGACAACCTAAACAGAAATAATTAGCCCATTCACTCAAATTAGTTTTTCCAAGAATAATTGCACCATTATCTTTAAGACGATTAACAATAAATGCATTTTCGGTTACGTTTTCTCTCAGACTGTAGGCACCAGCAGTTGTCGGGAGTTTATCAAATCCAATATTATCCTTTAAAAGTATTGGAATACCATATATAGAATTAATTTCACCCTTTGAGTTTTTGTCTCTTTCTTTTGCAATTTCTAATACATCTTTATTAATTGAGATTATTGAATTTAGATATAGCTTATCATCAAATTCAATTAGGTAAATTCTAGTTAAATAAAATAAAGTCAAATCATAATAAGTTAATTTTCCTTTGATAACACTTTTTTGAATTTCTGGAATAGATCTTTCTAAAATCAATTCTTTATATGACTCATATTTGTTTTTGATAAATTTTGAAATTTCTGTTTCAAACCCTTCAACCAATTCATTTTTATCTTTTGAAATACTTTGTATTCTCTTGTATCTTAATCTGCTGTTTACGTTTTCTTGACTCTCAATAAGTTCTGTTGACTCGTCATAATTTACCCATCTTGTTAAGTTATTTTTTTCACAAGAAAAAATGATAATTGTAATAAATAAGTATTTAATTATTTTCATTATAATTCATTTAGTATAGTTTCCATTCTCATTGAGCGGGAACCTTTAATTAATATATTCTTTTCATTTAGCTTTAAATTACTTTTATGTAAATCTGTTTTGTCGTTAAAAAAGTAAAAGTTTTTAAAATTAACCTCACATTTCTTAAATCTAGATCCTATAAAAATTATTTTATCAATATTAAGACCTGTAGCAAATTTGACTATTTTTTGATGCTCAATATTTTCTGCTTTTCCTAACTCATGCATATCTCCGATGATTGCAAGTTTAGAATTAGTTAAATAAGATAGTGATTCTAAAGCACCTTTAACACTCGTTGGATTTGCATTATATGCATCCATAATTATTTCACTATTATTTTTTGAAATTTTTTGAGAGCGATTATTTTGAGAGCTGTAATTTTTTAATGATTTTGAAATTTCTTCTAGTTTGATTTTATTTTCCAGTCCTAATGTGATTGCAGCGCAAATATTACTAAAATTATAGCTACCATACAACTGAGTTTCAATTATTACATCATTTATTTTTAAACTAACATTATTGGATTTAACTTGTTCAAATACATAGTCGCTATTATCATCTTTTCCAAATAAAACTGTCTTATCGTTTATAAACTTTTTTTGTTCATCATCGTCATTATTTATTAATATATTTCTGTTATTCTCCGTCAACCAATTATAAAGCTCAGTCTTTCCCTGAATAACACCATTTAAATCTATAAATCCCTCAAGATGGGCTAATCCAAAATTGGTGATGTAACCAATATCTGGTTGGACTAGTTCAGTTAAAAATTTAATTTCCCCAAAATTATTTGCACCCATTTCAATTACAGCAAATTCAGTAGAGGGTTTAATTTGAAGTAAACTTAAAGGAACCCCAATATGGTTATTATAATTTCCGTTTGTACTAATAGTGTTATAATTGATTTTTAGTACATGATGTATAAGCTCTTTTGTTGTTGTTTTTCCATTACTTCCAGTTAATCCAATTACATAACATGAAGACTGATTCCTGTTATATGCACTCAATTTTTGTAATGTTTTCAGTACATCATCAACTAGAATAATTCTGTCATCTAAGATTGAAATATCTTTACTTTCAACTATACAATAACATGCACCATTGTTTAAAGCTTCAATGGCAAAATTATTGCCATCAAAATTGTTACCCTTCAATGCAAAGAAAATAGATTCTTTTATAATATTTCTTGTATCAGTAGAGACTTTATGGTCACATTTTAAGAGTATATCATAGAGGTTTTCAACCTTCATGTATTAAAGATAAGTAAACAAAAATATATTATCTTCTTCTTCGTTTGGGAGAAGACTTGTCTTCACCTAGATAAGACATCGCGCATCTGAATCCAATGAAATTTGTTGTCATATATTCAGGTAAGAATCTTCGTTGTGCAGGATCTAAATAATAAGATCTGTCAAGCCAAGACCCACCTTTATAAACTCTACTTTCATTACTTATTAATGAAGTACTATTAATTTGATTATCTTCAGGAGAATTATACATTTTACTTTTTTCACCAACCAAACCAAAATTTCTAGATGATTCTAAATCACCATCCCTGTAGTTTCTGTTATCAGAGCTAGTGTAGTTTGTTCTCATCAAATCAAGAGAATCTAAAGGAATCTGAACTAAATCTCCAGGTATATTTTTAATTAATAACCTGCCGTTGGGTAATATTTCATATTGATCTTTAAAGTTTTCTCTTGAAACTGTAGTTGTTTTTCCTTCATCGTTAATCAATGGCTTATTAAAAATATTTCCTCTGAAGTAATTAAAATCATTAGCTTCATCGTCAATGATAGGTCTGTAAACATCTGCTACCCATTCAGCTACATTACCAGCCATTCCATATAAACCATAACTGTTTGGTGGATAGGATCTAACAGATGTAGTAATTCCAGAACCTGTTTGAGACCAACCAGCAATTCCTCCATAATCACCTTTACCTAACTTGAAATTGGCAAGTTGATCACCAACATTTCTTTTGTTTTCTGATCTTGTATATTCACCATCCCACGGAAATTTCTTTTTTCCTCTATAATTGTTTCCAGATCTCAATTCTTCAAGTCCTAAAGCTGCGTACTCCCATTCTGTTTCAGTAGGAAGTCTGTACTCTGGAAGTAATATTCCATCTTCAATTGATGAAAACTTTTTTTCGTCGTCATTTTCGGGACTATTATCTAAAAAAGTGGAAATAGTACCATTGTAAGTGCTTTTGGGATCCAACAAGTATGTTTTTGTGTTAAATGACAAATTTAATTTTGTAACAGAATCACTAATGTAACCTTCTTCAATTAAAATTCTTTCATTAACTCTATTAGTTCTCCATTTTGAAAAATTATTAGCTTGGTGCCAGCTTACTCCTACAACTGGATGATTTTGAAAAGCAGGATGACGTAAATAATTGTTAACCATATCCTCATTAAATCCTAGAGGATTACGCCAGACAAGAGTATCAGGAAGAGCTGTTAAATAAATATTTTTTAATTCATCATCCTTTGCATACATTTTTTTTAGCCAATCAACATACTCCAAATACATTATATTAGTGACTTCTGTTTCTTCAATGTAAAATGATCTAACAAACTGTTGAGTGGGAGAGTTGTTCCAATCTAGAAGAACATTATCTTTAGAGTTTCCCTTAACAAATGTCCCACCTTTAATGAATATCATTCCTGGAGCATTCTTTTGTCCTTTAAATTTTGTGTTATAGTTAAAATTAGATCCATCAGAGTTAATTTTCCAACCTGTTGCTTGAGAAATATTACTACCTGATTTGTAGCTGTTTCTGTTGCAACCAATAATTGTAAGTAAAGAAAAAACAAATATTATGTAATTAATTTTTCTCATAAATCGATGTAAATATATAAAGTTTAGACTAAGGATTTAATTATTGGATTAATTTTTAATATTTGATTATAAATTTCACAATAATTATACCTTATTTCTTATATTCAATAAATAATGATAAATCCAAGATTTGTTTATTCAATTTTACTTATTCTTCTAATTTCTTTCAATCAGCATTCTCAACAGAATAGAAGAGTTATAACTACTGCCGTACCGTTCTTGCTAATTTCTTCTGATGCGAGAGCATCCGGATTAGGTGATCAAGGAGTATCAACATCTACTGATAATTTTTCTCAACATTGGAATCAGTCAAAATATCTTTTCTCTGAAAGTAATAGTGGAATTGGATTTAGTTACACACCATATTTAAGCAGTGTAGTTAGTGATGTTTTTTTAGGAAATCTAACATATTTTAAGAGAAGATCAGAAAGATCTGTTTGGAGTTTCAGTTTAAAATATTTTAGTTTAGGAGAGATTGATATTTTACAAAATCCGCTAGATATACCTATAGTTGAAAGTCCAAATGAATTTACAATTGATGCAGGGTATGGACTAAAATTAAGCGATAATTTTTCTCTAGGAATAACAGGGAGATTTCTTCTTTCGGATGTAAAACTTACGTCTTTTAGTGGTGAAATTGAGGTAGCAACTTCTTTTGCTGTTGATATCTCAGGATTTTTTCAATCTAATACTTTTCAATTAGGTAAAAATGATGCTGTATATCGTGCAGGTTTTAATATTTCTAATCTTGGTCCAAAAATGAAGTATTCTGATCTAGGTGAAGAAAATTTCATTCCTTCAAACCTCAGGCTTGGGAATGGAATCGAGTTGATTTACGATAGTAATAACAGTCTTTCCCTATCTTTTGAAATTAATAAGTTATTAGTTCCTACTCCAAATGTTCCAGTTTACAGTGCAGATGGTTCAACTATCCTTTCATATTCACAATCTAACATTGATTTTCTTTCAGGAATTTTTAAATCTTTTAATGATGCTCCAGATGGATTTAGCGAAGAATTAAAAGAAATTACTTACAGCTTAGGTTTAGAATATTCTCTAAATGATATGTTCTTTTTAAGATCCGGATATTTTAATGAGCATGAATTGAAAGGTTCAAGGAAGTTTTTTACAATTGGAGCTGGTTTTGCAACACGATCAAATTTTCAAATTGATTTATCTTACTTAATATCAATATCTGATGTTGTTAGTCCGCTTGAAAATACACTTAGATTTTCATTGTCTTATAATATTTTTTAATTGGATAAATCAACAATTTATTTTGATAAAAAAATACTTTTTTTAAAGTATCTTTGCTCAAGTTTATGAAACCAATAACTAGAGAAACATACTTGAACTGGTATGAGGAAATGCTTTTCTGGAGAAAATTTGAAGATAAATTAGCAGCTGTATATATTCAACAAATGGTAAGAGGTTTTTTACACCTATATAATGGTCAGGAAGCAATTCTTGCAGGGGCCTTACATGCAATGGATATAGATAAAGATAGAATGATCACTGCTTACAGAAATCATGTTATGCCAATAGGCTTAGGTGTTGATCCTAAAAAAGTTATGGCAGAGCTATATGGAAAAGGAACTGGAACCTCAAATGGTTTAGGAGGTTCAATGCATATTTTTTCAAAAGAACATAGATTCCATGGTGGTCATGGAATTGTAGGTGGACAAATTCCATTAGGTGCAGGAATGGCTTTTGGTGATAAATATCATGGTAGAGATAATGTTACTTTGTGTTTTATGGGGGATGGAGCAGTAAGGCAAGGATCTTTTCATGAGACTTTGAACTTAGCTATGCTTTGGAACTTGCCGGTAGTATTTATTGTTGAAAATAACGGCTACGCAATGGGAACATCTGTAAAAAGAACTGCAAATCATACTGATATTTGGAAATTAGGATTAGGTTATGAAATGCCATGTGGACCAGTAGATGGTATGAGTCCTGTAAAGGTAGCTGAAGCTTTGAATGAGTCTATATCAAGGGCTAGATCTGGAAATGGTCCTAGTTTACTAGAAATGAAAACTTACAGGTACAGAGGACATTCAATGTCCGATGCTCAAAAATATAGAACAAAAGAAGAGGTAGAAGAATATAGAAAAATTGATCCTATTACTCAGGTTAAAGATGTAATTATACAAAATAATTATGCTTCTGACTTAGAAATTTTAGACATGGATAATCGTGTTAAACAAAGAGTATTGGAGTGTCAAAAATTTGCTGAAGAATCTCCCTTTCCAGAAATAAATATTATGTATGATGTTGTATATGAGCAAGAAAATTATCCTTTTTTAAAACATAAATTATAGGTGGCAGAAATTATAAAAATGCCTAGACTTAGTGACACCATGGAAGAGGGTGTTGTAGCCACATGGTTAAAAAAAGTTGGTGATAAGGTTCAAGAGGGTGAAATTCTTGCTGAGATAGAAACAGATAAAGCAACTATGGAATTTGAATCTTTTTATGATGGCACTCTATTACATATTGCTATTGAAGAGGGAGTTCCTGCAACTGTAGATTCACTATTATGTATAATAGGTGATAAGGGTGAAGATATTTCAAAATTTATCAATAATTCATCTTCAGAAATTGTTGAAAAAAATGAAAATAACTCAAGTAATCAATTAGATCTTGTTGATCAAATAAATGAGCAAGAAAAAATTGATGATAATGAAAATTCTAAAATTGAAAACGTCGAAATACCCATCGCTGACAACATATCTCAAAGTGATGGATCAATTGACTATATAACAATGCCAAGATTGAGTGATACGATGGAAGAGGGAACTATTTCATCATGGTTAAAAAAAGTTGGTGATAAGGTTCAAGAGGGTGAAATTCTTGCTGAAATTGAAACTGATAAAGCAACCATGGAATTTGAATCTTTTTATGATGGTATTTTAAGTCATATTGCTGTTAATGAAGGTGAAACAGTAAAAGTCGATGAGTTAATTGCAATTATTTCTGAAAATGAAATCGATGTTTCTAAAGCTTTAGAAAGTTATGGTAAAGAATCTTCATACGTTCCTATAGAGGAATCTGATGATAAAATTGAATTAGATGAATATAAAGTAGAAATTAATGCTACTAATACTAACTCAGATTCAAATGAAAGAATTAAAGCTTCTCCATTAGCTAAAAAAATTGCTCAAGAAAAAAATATTGATCTAAGTAAAGTTACAGGTACTGGTGAAAATGGAAGAATAATTAAAAGTGATTTGAATGATTTAAATCCTGTAGAAGAAACCATAGAGAAGCAGATTCAAATTAAGGAAAATCAATCATTAAAAGTTGATGATGTAATTAATGAGGAAACAACTATTGTTCAAAACTCCTCTATTAGGAAGGCAATTGCTAAAAATTTAAGTAAATCTAAATTTACTGCTCCTCATTACTATCTTTCTGTTGAATTTAACATGGATAATGCCGTAGCTTTTAGAGAACAGTATAATTCTATCCCTGATACAAAAATTTCTTTCAATGATATTGTAGTAAAAGCTTGTGCTGTAGCATTGAAAAATCATCCACAAGTTAATTCTCAATGGAATGATGAAAAAATAATCTTATACAACAATGTGCATATTGGAGTTGCGGTGGGAATTGAAGATGGTTTAGTTGTTCCTGTTATTAAAAATGCAGATAAAGAATCTTTACATTCAATTAATAGTAAGGTAAGGGACTATGCCGTTAGAGCAAAATCAAAAAAATTAAGGCCTGATGAGATTGAGGGTAGTACTTTTACAATTTCTAACCTAGGTATGTTTGGTATTACAGAGTTTACATCTATAATTAACCAACCAAATTCTGCTATTTTATCTGTCGGTGCTATAGTTAAAAAGCCTGTAGTAGTTAATGAAAAAATAGTCGTAAGTAACACTATGAAACTAACTTTAGCTTGCGATCATAGATCTGTCGATGGGGTAACTGGTTCATTATTCCTTCAAACCCTAAAAGGATATATTGAAAATCCTGTAACAATATTAGTGTAAATCTTAATGAAAACTGCATTAATCACAGGGACAAGTTCTGGTATCGGTTTAGAGCTAATTAAGAAATTTGATAAAGCAGGTATACGAACAATTTCTTTATCAAGATCTAACATTGTTTCAGATCATGAGTTTTCTTCTAATTTAACGCATATTAATTTTGATATAACCATTGAGGAAGACATCAAAAAAATAGTAACTTTTTTAAGTTCTAATTCACTACAAGTGGATTTTTTAATCAACAACGCTGGAAAATTAGTAAATAAACCTTTTTTAGATCAGACTCAAGTTGATTTTAAATCTACATATGATGTTAATTTTTTTGGAATTATCAGTTTATTACAATCACTTTTTCCATTCCTTAAAAAAAATTCTCATATAGTAAATATAAGTAGTGTAGGTGGTATTGGAGGAAGTTCAAAATTCCCTGGCCTATCTTCTTATTCCAGCAGTAAAGGAGCATTAAACATTTTAACTGAGGTTCTAGCTACAGAATTTAAAGAAGGTCCTTATTTCAATGCTCTGTGTTTAGGTGCTGTTCAAACTCCTATGCTTGAAATTGCCTTTCCTGGATATAACGCTGAAGTAAAACCTGAAGATATGGCTCAATTCATATATAATTTTTCTACTTCAAATCCTTTGCTTTTTAATGGAAAAGTGATTCCTGTTTCGATCTCTAATCCATGATAAAACAATTTGAAACTTATATTCCATCAAATCTAGTTTTATATATAGGATCATTAGTTGAAAATGAGGCCATTGATTTTAAAGTGGTCAATCGAAGATCTACAAAACATGGAGATTTTAGATATAATAACGATAGATATACAATAACAATAAACAAAACTTCAAATAAATACAGGTTTGTACTCACTCTTATTCATGAACTTGCTCACTTCTTTATATTTAAAAAGAATAGATTAGCAAAACCACATGGTTTATTATGGAAACAAAAATTTCAATCTTTATTAAATCCAATTCTCAATAAAGAGTATTTCCCGAGCAATTTACTTTCCGAATTAATTGATCACATGAAAAATCCAAAATCGAGTTTTTGTTATGATATAAATCTTTCAAAAAAACTGGATTTATATGATAATGTAAATGATAGTATATATATAGATAAGTTGAATGATGGTGACATTTTTTATTATAGAAATTTAGGTATGTTTAAAAAAATAAATAAAAGAAGAAAAAGATATCTTTGCTTGAGAATAGATAATGATAAAAAATATTTATTCTTAGGTAGTACAAAAGTTAAATTATGAAAGTAGTAGCAATTAGTGGTTATTTTGATCCAATACATGTGGGCCATCTTGAATATATAAATATGGCTAAAAAATTAGGTGATAAATTGGTTGTAATAGTAAATAACAATTACCAATGTGAACTTAAAAAAGGTAAACCTTTCATGGATGAGAAGGATAGGGTAACTATTGTTTCAAGCATTAAAAATGTTGATGAAGTTTTTCTTTCTATTGATGAAGATAAAACCGTATGTGCCACTTTACAAAAAATTAAGCCTGATATTTTTGCAAATGGTGGTGATAGAAAAAACTATGAAATTCCTGAATCAGTTGTTTGTAAAAAATATGGTATTACAATTATTGATGGTCTTGGAGATAAGATAAGAAGCTCATCCGATTTAACGGGACTTAAAGAAATAAAATAATGGAAACTAAGTTTGACTTTAATGATAGCTCAAATGATGATTTAAAAAAGAATGCTTCAGGATTATTTAGATCAATTAATATTTTATTAAAAAGAGTTTTTTCATTCCAAAGTGAAGTCGACAAAAACATGGTTGTCAATTCAATCAAATCTGACATTTCTATGCGTGGAACAACAGCATGGATTTTAGTTTGTTCGATCTTGATAGCATCTGTTGGTTTGAATGCTGATTCTACACCAGTTGTTATTGGTGCCATGTTAATTTCACCTTTAATGGGCCCAATACTAGGACTTGGATATTCTATTTCAACAAATGATTTACAAACTTTCAAAAGCTCAGTAACAAACTTTTTAGTAATGGTTGTTATTAGTGTAATAACAGCATTTATTTTCTTTTCTGTCTTTCCCCTCAGAGAGGAATCGTCTGAACTACTAGCAAGAACTAAACCTGATATTAGAGATGTTTTAATAGCCTTTTTTGGTGGGCTGGCATTAATTATAGCTAAAACTAAAAAAGAAAATTTAAGCTCAGCAATTTTTGGTGTTGCTATAGCGACAGCTCTGATGCCACCGTTATGTACAGCTGGTTTTGGTTTGGCAATACAAAATATTGATTATGCTCTTGGTGCAATGTATCTTTTTTCCATTAATTCAATCTACATAATAATAGCAACATATTCAGTACTCAAATTTTTAAGATTCCCCCTTGTAAATTATACTAATGCTACAAATAGAAAAAAAATTAACAGATTTATTTCATTTACTTCACTCTTAATTATGATCCCAGCGATAATAACTTTTTTTAGTGTAATGAATGAAAGTAAATTTAATTCTCAAGGAAAAGATTTTATTTCTAAAGAATTAAAAGGATTATCAAATTATAATTATTTAAAAAGTGTAGCATTATATAATTACAATCAAGGAGATTCAGAAATAGTTATCAATAATTATGGTCAAAAAACTATTTCAGATGATTTTATTGATGTATTGAACAATAAAAAAATGGATTATAGTGCATTGAAAGATGTAAAACTAATTATCAACCAGGGCTCTAATAATTCAAATACATTTATAAAAGAACTCAGATTAAGAGATTCAATAGAGTTAGCTAACAAAAGTAATGAAGTAAATAAATTGAATCTTGAAATTGAAGCTTTAAAAAATTTAAGTAAAGAAAAGTTAATTTTTGAAAAAATTTCAAATGAAGCTAATCTGATATATCCTGATTTAAAAGAGTTTGAGATTTATGAAAAATTAGGCACAAATTTTAATTCAACAAGTAAAGATTTAGTTGTAAGAGTAAAATGGGATACTTTGCTTAATACACTTGAAAAAAATAAATTAAATATAAGTTTGAAGAGATGGTTAGAGTTTCAATTTGATAATAGAAGCTTTATTCTTGAAAACTAACTTCCCTTTAATTTTTGTACAAGCTTTGAGGAATAAACAAATTCATTAACCTCATTGTTTCCTGAATTCAGAATGGATTTATTATTACCCTGCCATATTTTATTTCCATTTTTTAGAAAAATAATATTTTCTCCAATTTCGATAACTGAATTCATATCATGAGAATTTATAATTGTAGTAATTCCATACTCCTTAGTTATCTCATTTATCAATTTATCGATTATTATAGCAGTCTTTGGATCAAGACCAGAATTTGGTTCATCGCAAAATAAATATTTTGGATTCATAACTACTGCTCTTGCTATTGCCACTCTCTTTTGCATTCCACCTGACAATTCTGATGGAAGTTTATTCAACGAATTTGATAAATTAACTCTTTCTATAAATTTTAAAGCTCTTTTATTTTTTTCGTCAATATCAAGTTGAGTTAACATATCAAGAGGAAATCGTACATTTTCAAGAACGTTTAATGAGTCAAAAAGAGCACTCCCTTGAAATACCATTCCCATTTCTCTTCTAAGCTTTAATTTATTATTTGAGTCCATTTCTGATGAATGAATACCATCATAGGAAATTTCACCAGAATTAATATTATACAAGCCAAGTAAGCATTTAAGCAAAACAGTTTTTCCTGATCCACTTTGACCAATAATTAGATTAGTTTTTCCTTTTTCAAAAACTGTATTAATATCATTAAGAATATAATCTTGATCAAATTTTTTATGTAATGAGATAACTTCGATCATAT
>MDTB01176274.1_pt1 | contig 14986 bp, 24 predicted proteins | sample 811161 | NCBI WGS metagenome assembly MDTB01 (sample SAMN05326650, study PRJNA326480) | marine metagenome | isolation source: seawater | place: Mediterranean Sea | collected 2009
ACAATAGTGCCAACGACATAACTTGCAAATATTTCCAACATAAATTATTTAGTGACTTCATTAATGTTTGGATACCATTCCCAATCCTCACCACACTCATAACAAGGATCACTTTGGGTATATCTAGAATTAGGAGAGCTAGAGGGATCTAAGCTGAGGAGGTAATAGGTAGAGGCGTAAACAATTAGTATTGCTAACATTTTATCCTTTTAAATTAAAGTTAATTAATTGTATAAAGTCTATAGGAGCCATAGACAGGTATTCATTGTCAGATAAAGAATTCAACCTGTTACACAATTGAGACGCAAGGTCAAATGACGGAGCTTGTGTAATAAAAACACTGTAATATTCATCCAAAATTGTGTACACTCCATTGTCGCACTGGTAAAAATCAAAACGCATGTTTCTCCTTATTTAGCTAGTATATAATCATTTAGAATTGATGTCAAGCGGAAACTTATAATTTTTTTTTCTATATAAATATTATAGCGGAGAAAAATGTGCTTATAATAGAAATAGATGAAGACTTGATAGATGAATGGAAAGCTAGTGCCAAATTGTGTAAAAGTAACACACCCATTTCTAAATTAGGTGCAAGTGCAGCGGCAAGCTGTAAAAGTCAAGGGTACCGAGCGCGATCGGGAAAGAAAAGTCATAAGGTCGGTAAGTCGAGACTCACAGTTGATGGACGGAAAATAAAAGGAGCGGCATATGGTGGACCATTGCCGGATTATAGCTGATGTTTGAAATGTTGGAAAACAAAATTTTGATATCCCATCCTAGTTGTAACAAGGACTCCTTATTTTATAACACCGTGATTTTCTTATATCAGGATAGACCAAACCAAGGGTCACTAGGCTTTATATTAAATAAACCAAGTAAGTATACAGTTGAAGACATTTGCAAAGATAAAAAGATAGAGTTTAATTGTTCATACCGTCCACCAATTTATCATGGTGGTCCTGTAAATCAACAATCATTATTGATGTTACACTCAGATGATTGGGCTAGCCATAATACCGTCCGAATAAGCGATAAATTATGTATCACTAGCGATAATTTCATGTTAGAAAAAATAGGAATAAATGATCAGCCTGCCTACTGGAAGATAGTTGGAGGATTATGTGGGTGGGCACCAGGACAATTACAAGCAGAATTGACTGGTAAACCCCCATATCAACCAAATCAAAGTTGGCTGATAGCTGATGCAACTGATGATGTCCTATTTAATAGCACTGGAAAGACAGCATGGAAAAACGCATTTGATATTTGCAGTTCACAGTTATTTGATCGCTACTTATAATCAATAAATATAAAAAAATATTTTTAAGGATATTACATGAGAAAGTTACTTCTTACGTGGCTTTTCGTCTGGTTTTTAATACCTACAGTATCATCACAAGCCGAAGAGCAAATTACAAGACTACCACAGCTAATGGACTGTGGTTCTGTAGCAACCATTGGCAAAAGACTTTCGGCAATGGGGCAAATGCCATTTTTGCAATCTGATGCATCAATGCAAATACCTGCAAAAAATCAAGTGCCAAGAATTATTTTTGGAGAGGTTATGATTTTTATGAATCAAGATACAAATGCATATAGTATGGTATTCAAGTTACCAGATGAGTTAAGGGCCAAAGGCGGTCCCGATTTGTGTATATTTGGCGTTGGTCATAAACTTCGTCCAGCGATGTCTCAGCCGGCAGTAGAGACTATTTATTAGAAAACTTTCTGTAATGCTTTGACTAGTTCATTGACCAGGCTATCATCGTGTAATGGAGTTGGAGTAAACCGTAATCTTTCTGTGCCCACTGGCACTGTGGGTGCATTAATAGGTTGCACATAGATATTATGTTCATTTAAAAGATCATCACTGATTTTCTTACAGTGTGCAGGATCGCCTACCATTAAAGGAATAATATGGGTTGTGGCTGCTGGAAAAATATTAAAATTTAAATCCTGTAAACTATTTTTCAGAGTTTTCGCCTGAAGTTGTTGACGCTCACGTAGTTCATTGTGATCCATAACATATTTTATACTTGCTAGAGCTCCTGCACAGATAACAGGACTTAGGCTGGTTGTGAAAATAAATCCACTTGATAAGCTCCTTATACAATCTAACACAATAGAATCACCTGCAATATATCCTCCCTGCATGCCGAACGCTTTACCTAAAGTCCCATTAATAATGTCTACATTATCATAAAGTGAATATTCTTCTAATTTGCCTCCTCCTGTTTCTCCGTAAAGACCAACTGCATGTACTTCGTCTATATAGGTAACAGCATTATATTTTTTTGCTAAGTCGCAAATGTCAGCCATTGGAGAAACATCCCCATCCATGCTATACACAGATTCAAACACAATGCAAGATGTGCCTGATGTTTCTTTTAGAGCCGATTCTAAATCACCCATATCGTTGTGCTGCCAAACACGTTTGGGAGCCCCACTGTGCCTTATCCCTTGAATAAGAGATGCATGATTCTTGCTATCACTGAGGTATGTTAGGTTGGGAATGATCTTGGGTAAGGTGATTAGCGTCCATTCATTTGCAACAAATGCGGACGTAAACAAAAGCCCTGCTGGTTTTTTGTGCAACAAGGCAATCTGTTTTTCTAGTGCAACATGATAATGGCTAGTACCTCCAATATTCCTTGTACCTCCACTGCCAGTGCCTGTTTGATCTAGTGCAGTGTGCATAGCATCTATAACAGTTTTATTCTGTCCCATGCCAAGATAATCATTACTACACCAATTTACTACAGATTTAATAGCGTATGGTCCATACCATATTGCTTCAGGAAATTTATCTTTTTGCCTAACAATATCGTTGAATATCCTATAACGGCCTGAGGATTGTAAATTCTTAATCGTGGCATGAAAGTGTTCTAGATCAATCATAACGTATTTAACTAAATATTGGTATCAAGGAAACAGTGTGAAGCAGGTACTATTTGAAGAATTCAAAGAATTAATACCCCAAGGACAGTATAATTTTATAGGAGAAGTTGGCACCCATAAGTGTTCAACTGCAAAACAACTTATAAGTCATTTTTACAGTGATAGTAAATTAACATATTATGGATATGACATATTTGAAGGACGAGTTGACAAAGCATTCCATAAATCAGAACGAAACGGAAAAGGTCCTTGCTATCTACAGGTTGCAACAAACACATTAGATAAAGTAGTAGAATGGTATCCAAACCTAAGATATAAACTTTTTCCAGGTTATACACAGGATACGCTCAAAGAAACAGTGTTTGATTTTGTTTATATTGATGGAGGTCATAGCTACGAAACCGTAATGCATGATTATGCCAAAGTAAAAAATAGCAAAGTGATAATTTTTGACGATGTCCAAATAGCTGCAATTGCCAAGGCCGTTCATGAAATCCAAGATACTAGGCCTATAACCTTCAAAAAAAGTGTAAGCAAACATCTATGGGCTGCGATATACAATTAATCCACGAAAAACAAACAGGGCTAAATATAGTATAAGGATATGATATGCGAGCAAAAGAATTTACTATTAATGTACCAATAAACATCAAGATTAATGGCGATGGTGACCCGGAAATAGATGTGGCGGGTCAAACACAGGAAGATCCAGAACCAGAAGATGCTGATCCAATATTTGTTGGACCACAACAACAACAAATAGAACTAGACAAAGTATCAAATGGCAAAAAATCTATCGTAGGCGCACAATTAACAGATGATGCAGAAGAAGACGAAGTTAATTAAGGAGAAATTATGTCACTATACAAAGTATGGGCATCTTATAAACCTACTGCTGTAGCTGCTAATTTTGTAGGTGATAAAGGCGATATTTTCTATGCTGAGGATGGAAAACTAAAATTAAGTGATGGTGTTACTCAAGGTGGTGTTAGTATTATGACTGATAGCACTGTGAATATGGATAATCTCGAACAGAATATTCAACCAGCAACTGACGAGACATATGATTTAGGATCACCTGATGCTGCTTGGCAGGCTTTATATGTCAGTGACGATGGTGGGTTATATGTCGGTGATCAACAAATTAAAGTTAATGCCAATAATCAATTAGAGTTGCCTGCTGGAACACAGGTAAAGCAGGCAGACGGTACTCTTAAACCTGTTGGAAATACTATTGATCCATCACAGATTGGCCTACAGGTGTATGTTGAAACTCTGGTAAATACACAAACATCAAATGCCCAAGAGGGCGCTCTGCTGCAGTTACAAAGTGGTAATTGGACTGGTGTAAACGCACTCGACGGAGGGACTTACTAACAGGATAATAGATGACAATACAAATACAATTAAAAAGGTCATCTACTGTTGGCAGTGTTCCTACTGCATCAGATCTAGAATATGGTGAACTTGCAGTCAATACTAGAGACGGAAAGTTATTTTTCAAACATTTAGACTCTAACGGTGCAGAACAGATCATAAGTATCGTGGAGGATAAAGAAGATAACTTTTCTATTGATAGCAGTGGATTGACATATAGTTCTAGTAATACTTTAAAGAATGTGCTAGATGATCTTGATGCAACTATAATTACAAAAGCAGATTTCAGTGCAACTACTAATACTGCAAGTGGCACTGGTGATTTATCATATAATAATGCTACAGGTGTATTTTCTTTAACACCACCTGTAGTGCCTACATCGATTACAAATTTAGGTATAAGTGACGGACAATCTGGACAATTTTTACAAACAGATGGTGCAGGTAGTTTTTCCTTTGCATCAGTTGCTACTCCTTTAACAGTAAAAAAAATAAATTCTAATAATACAGCATTAACAACTGTAAACAATGTAACTGATATTCGTTTTGATACTGATAGCGGATTTGATGTAACAGATCTAGGATCAGGTGCAGTAAAAATACAGATGAACTCTACTTTCAAGACTTGGAAAGTTAGTGGGCAAACAGACCTAGTAGCAACAGGTTTAGATATAATAGAAATTGTTGCAGGATCTGGTATTGAAATCCTTACAAATCCAACAGGAAGCACCTATAAGCAATTGACAATTAACAATACACGATTTGGTACTGGATCAGGTGGAGGTGCAATTGGAGTAATTATAGATATTTCCATTGCAGATGATGGAGATATGTTGTTACATCATGTTGATACTTTCAACAGCGATAATGCTAAAATAAACAGCAACGGAGAATTTATCTTAACAGATGAATAAAAGGACATAGTATGGCAACTTTAAATTTAGGCAGGGTTAGATTAAATTTCAAAGGGGAGTTTAGCACTCTAAATGGAACCGATCTAGAATTTTTTGATGCTGTCACTCATAGTGGATCATTATATGTAGTCACCGCTACAGGAATAACCACAGTAAATGATACTGACAGTGGTAATCGACCTCCTAGCACAACAGGCCAATCTAGTTTTAAAAAAATCACAGAAGGTTTTCAATTCCACACTACCTGGAATGACAATAAAATATATTATAAAAATGACATAGTATTCTATGCAAATACCAGTTACATTGCTATTGCAGAAGTGCCTACTAGCACTAGTAATCCTGCTACAGAGGTTGCAAATGCCACAGGATATTGGGCTCCATTAGCACAAGGTTTTGGTAATTACATTTCAACTTACAATGGTGCCACCGCACTTGCAGAAGGAGATATGGTAAGATGGCAAGGCTCTTTATATAGGGCTAAGACTGCTACCACAAATAGTCAAACTCCTAGCAACACTGCAGCAAGTTTTGATGTTGTAATTCCAGGATTTGATCCGCAGGGCACATGGAGTGCAGGCACATATGTTTATAGACAAGTAGTGGAATTCCATGGCAAATCTTATGTAGTAGTAGCAGAAGCTGGTACTACCCAGCAGCCATTAAATGCCACCACAGGCTTAGTACAAAGTGATTGGAAACTTTTAATAAACGGATTTAAGTTCGTTGGTGATTATGATGCAAGCAGTAGTGACGGATATTATGCTGGAGACATGATAGATTTCAATAATGTGTTGTATGCAGTCACTGGTAGACTACCGAGTGGTACTACTCCAATCCAAGCACCTAATGAAGTCAATCTAATTCTCCAAGCACCTACACTTGATCTACAAGATTTAGGAAATGTATCTACAACGAATGTATCAACAGGAAGTTTGTTGAGATACAACGCAGATAACAAATGGCATGCAAGTGATGTAAACCAAGATCTAGATATATCTCCGTTTGGTAGCACGGGCACTATTACAGTTGGTTCTGATTATCACACACGAGGAGCATTTAGTTCTCACAGTCTAGCACCAAAAGCATATGTTGATTCTTTATCTAATGGGCTTGATGTTAAAGCATCATGTAAAGTAGCAACAACACAAAATTTACCATCAAACTATAGTTTTGTAACCTTTTCTCTAACCAGCACCGCAAATGCTGCACTCATTATTGACACTATCACTCTGCAGGTAAACGACAGGATCTTAGTCAAGGACCAGACTGATCAAACCCAGAACGGTTTTTATTATGTCACTGACACGGGTAGTAGTTCAACTCCTTGGGTAATCAAACGCACTGAAGATGCAGATAGTTCTGTGGATGTCACAGGAGGCTCATTTACTTTTGTAGAGCAAGGATCAGTAAATGCAAACAATGGTTTTGTAGCGACCCATAATGGAAGCCCAACATTTGGCACTACCAATATTACTTTTGAGCAGTTTTCAGGTGCAGGACAGATAGATGCTGGTGCTGGTCTTATAAAGGCTGGTAACACACTCACTGTGCAAACAGATAACAGCACACTTGAAATCAATAATGATATTGTGAGAATTAAAGATCAAGGTGTTGTGAATGCAAAAATTGCAAATACCACAATTGATCTCACAGCCAAGGTAACAAATCAATTACCTGTGGCTAATGGTGGTACAGGGTTAGCCACTGTGACTTCTAATGCAATACTCTATGGTAATGGGACTGGTAATTTACAGGTAACTACTGCTGGCACTGGTGGTTACATACTCTATTCAAACAGTGGTACACCTGATTGGACAAATGTTATCAACGGTGGCGTATACGGAACCGGCACTGGTACAACGACTGGATTTTTAGCAAAAATCAAACCAAAGCGCAGTGAAGTATCATTTGAGATACCAAGTGCAGCTGATATTGAAGAGGGTGAACTTGCGGTAAATACAGTAGATAAAAAAATATATGTTAGAGATAGTAACAATGCTATTATAGAAATAGGTAACACAGAAGGAGGCGGAGCTGCTGCTACTGATGATGGATTTATTAATGCACTTATATTTGGATAACAAATGACAACTGTGGTAGGCAATAAAATTTTAAAAAATTTAGGCACAACCCAAACTACCCTTTTAGAAACCACAGCTAATAATCGTTTCACTGTGATTGGTCTAAGTTTCACTAATGTGAGTGATAGTATTGTTTACGTAGATGCCACCTTGGATGATGGATACTACATGAAAGATGTGATGCTACCAGTTGGTAGCAGTCTCAGAGCGATCAATTCTGGCGAAAAACTTACAATGGGGTTCAACAGTAATTTCAAAGTAAGTGCATCGGCAAATAATTCTATTGACGTTATTGCTAGTTTTGCTAGTATTGTAGAACAAGGCCTTGACACTGAAGTACAACTGCTTGAAGGTGAAGGCATACGAATAGTAAGGAATGGTAATAAGATAAGGGTAGGTGTTGTTCCACAAGATTTACATATTGGTGTGGCAGCAGATGATAGTTCAGTCAAAGATATTAAGATTGGAGAAACACTAGAATTACGTGGCACCCAAAATATATCAACTGCAAGTGATGCAGAAGGCCGTATAACTTTTACTGGTCCAGATCTTACATCTTATGTACAAAGCACAGATGTAGCTTGGCAGATTAGTGCGGATAATGATACATACCGAAATATAATTGTAGGCAACAGGATAAAAGTCAGCGGTACACAAAATGTTTCAACAACCAGCGATGCAGTAGGAAACATAGTAATTGCTGGACCTGATCTTTCTAATTATGTGCAAAACACCGCCACTGCTTTCAGTATTACCACAGATGACACTACCACAGATCCTGTTTTAATAAATGAAACGATACAAATAAAAGGCGGTAATAATATCACAACCAGTAACGATGGCAGTGGTGGCATCGTTATTTCTGGACCCGCTAATCTGTTGAACATAGGAGCTGATGATTTACAATACAAACAATTAAGTATTGGCGCAAACTTTGCTATAAAAGGAGGCACCAATGTTACAACAACGAGTGATGCAAATGGCAACATAACGATAAATGGTGCAGATCTTACAAGTTATGTGCAAAACACAGATGTTGCGTGGCGAAAGGGTGATCAAGCAGGGACATATCAGGATGTCACTGTAAACAACACGGTGCAGTTCAGAGGATATAACGGTATTACGGTGTCGCACATCACAAATGGTATAGGTATTACCGGTCCAAGTGTGCTTTGGAGAATAGCAGCAGATGATGACCAATACAAAACAGTAGGTGTAAATCAAAACATTAAACTAATTGGAGGTTCAGGTATTACTACTACAAGTGATTCAAGTGGAAATATTACAATCACCGCTGGTGGTGGTGCAATCACTATGGGTTCACTATCAAATGTAACCACAACTAATCCACAGAATAATGACATATTGGTTTACAACAATAATCAATGGGTAAACACTCCAAACACTGCAGGCGATTTAGATCCAATCGTTGCTGCAATAGCATTAGGATAAATAATGGCGAGCGTATTTAAAGTTAAAACAAAGGCAGATACAAGTGCAAGCACAGCAGATACAGTCTATACAGTGCCTGCCAGTAAAACATCAGTGGTGCTAGGACTTGTATTAGCTAACAAGGCCGCAGCAAATATTACAGTAACTGTCACGCTGGTATCTGATACAGCAGACACAGAAACCAATGCAGATGTACTATTATTAAGTGGAGTTAGTGTGCCACAGAACAGTACCCTAGAAATGTTTGCAGGACAAAAACTGGTATTACAACAAACAGATGCTATAAAAGTTTTAAGCAGCACTGCGAGTGCATTAGATGTTACACTAAGTATTTTAGAAATGGATAATGCATGAGTAAAGTACTCGACATTGCAAATAATCAATTTGCGTTGTTATCAGGTGTTTCTGTGCCGCAAACGATCGGTACCGCATACACTGCAGTCGCAGGTAAGAATAGTTTATTTTTTGGCACAGTAGAATTTAGCAATACTGTAACAGTGCCTACCACAGCAAACCTTATGCTTATAGGTACTGATGTAGATTTCAAACAGGATATCAATGTGCAAGGCACACTAGATTGGAGAACATAAATGGCAGATTTTAAATTAAATGGCGTAACATTTGCTACAGAGAGTAATAATAAAATAAATTTCAGTAGCGATGTTTTATTCAATGGACATGTATTGCAGGTTGTGCAGCAACAACACACTAGTGGAGCAGCAATTAATACAGGCAGTACTACTCCTGCTGTTACAGGCCTAATAGCAACATTGCCGAGTTTAAAGTCAAACACTAATAAAATTTTTATATCTCTAAATGGTGGAGAATCTGATTGTGATGGTGCAGGTACTAGGACTTTATATTTTTACCAATCGATAGCGGGTGCATCATACACACAAATACCCAATGCAGTATTTGCACAATACATAGGACATACATCTTATTCTAGATTTCCTACTGCAAACCAATGGTTGTACTCACCAGGCACGACATTGCAAGTTAGTATACAAGTTTATATGTCAGCTAATACAAACAATCATTGGCTTACAAATGGTCGTGTGGTCACTTTAACACTGATGGAGATAGGACAATGAATTATAGGAATGAAGCCTTAAAAATCATCATGAAGGGAAGGATTTGGACCAATACAGCAAATAATGAAATTATTATTCATGATAACGGAAATAAACCTACTGAAACAGAAATACAGGAAAAAATAGAAGAAGTAATTGCTGCTGAAGCAATGATGATGTTGAGAGATGAGAGAGATAAACTTCTTACAGAATCAGATTGGCGAGCTACGATCGATTACCAAGGCACAAAACAGAGTGAATGGCTGACTTATAGGCAAGCACTGAGAGACTTGCCAGCTAATACAGAAGATGCTAACAATCCAACCTGGCCAACGACACCGGAGGGTGATTAATGCCATACCTAGGATCAGCACCACGGACCACAAACGCAGCCAATTTGATAGATCATAAGGAATATCTTGGTGCTAATGCTGACACGGCAACGAACAGTGGATACTATACTTTTGTTGCAAGTTATACACCAAATCATGTGAGTGTGATTGTGAGAGGTATTAATCTCGCAACCAGTGATTATGTAGCTACAAATGGTGTAGATATACGCATACCAACCAGCAGTATTACACTGCAAGCGGAAGACGTTATAGAAATACTAGGGCATACCACAACCACTAATCAAGTGATAGAACGCAGTGATATACACCTAACAGGCGGACAGGCTGTAAACATGCAGAAAGTAGAAGCAAGGTATTTTATGAATCCTAATACTTATACTGCTGATTTACACATACCTGCTGCAAACAATGCATTCTTTGCTGGACCTGTGAATTTTACAGGTACACTTAATGTTGAGGGTGTGCTAAACGTAATTTAGGAAAAACTATGCCAAGTATTACTAAACAGAAAAGTGTGCTAGTTGGAATAAACACAAAAACATTTACGAATGATGTTGTGGTGGATAATAACTACAGCGCCATATTGAGTGGTCCTATCACAGTACCAAATATCACAGTAAATGGCACACTGAATGTTGTAAACAATCTCAATGTTACAGGTAACATTGTGATTGGTAGTACTGGAAATTTAAATTTAACTGGATGATCAATGCCTGATGCAAGTTTGACCATAGATGGCACAGAAGTAATACGTAAAACAAGCGGTGTTACAACATTAAAAAATACAACTATTAGTAGTGATGTTACTTTTCCTAATTTTGTAGGAATGATTGCTGCATTTGCAATGGCTTCTCCTCCAACTGGATGGTTAGCTTGTCAAGGACAAACCTTAGATGCAAATACGGATGCAGCATATGATGCTTTATTTAATGCTATAGGTACAACATGGGGAGGCACAGGTAAATCATCATTTTTGCTTCCTGATTTGAGAGGTGAGTTTTTGCGTGGTTTTGATAACGGTGCTGGGAATGATTCAGATGCTACAAGTAGAACAGGTGGGGATACAGTAGGTTCGTCACAAGCACATGCATTACCTGCGCTTTTTGGTTCATGGAGTAATCAACATGGGAGTAATGGGATCAATGTTTATAATGATACCGGACTATCCGGAACAACAGCTATTGTTGGTGTTGGAGCATCTGTGTGGCGACAAAGTATTGAAACAAGTTCTGGAAGTTTCCAACGTGTTGATTTAGATTCCACACGGGTGATTCCGAATGGAAGTGATGTAAGACCACGCAATAAATGTGTTCAATACTGTATAAGGTGGAAATAATGAATCAAAAAATAGTTTACAATACAATTAATGGTACTAAAACTATAGCATTTGAAAATCCAGTGAGGGCGGGTAATTATCTGTTACCAGCTAATAGTACAGAAATTGCACCACCAGAGTTTGATTCGAGCACACATATTTGTACTTTTAATGGCGCAGAATGGAAGATAGTAGAAATACCAGCAGTAGAATCCCAACAGACTCAAGAACTTGTTCCAGCTATTGAACAGTTACGCATACAAAGAGATCAGCTTTTACGAGATACAGATTGGCGTGATCTTCCTTCATACCCCGGATTAAACCAGGCAGAATGGAGAAACTACAGACAGGTGCTCAGAGATCTACCAGAAACTGCAGTACCACAACTAGATGACATTGGTAATTTAACCAATGTTGATTGGCCGGAGGTACCTACGTAATGCCTTACATAGGGAATCAACCGACCACCGAAACGGTACAGGACAGCAGATCTTATACAGGAGATGGCACTCGTACAGTTTTTGGTGTAAAATATAACAGTAACTTTGTCTCAGTGTTCCAGAACGGAATAAAACTAAATGAAGGTACTGACTACAATATCCATGCTGAAGGCACAATGATTACCTTTGTTGCCGCACCAGAGTCAGGAGATATTGTTAATGTAGTTGGCACTAATGAACTTACAGACATAGCTCGCAGCAGTTACATGCGAGAAACATTTACCAGCACTGCTGGACAAACAGATTTCTCAGTCACACAAAATTTTGGTGCGAGTGATAAAATTAACGTGTATCTAAATGGCTTGCGATTGAGCGAAATAGACTACACGATAAATTACACCACTAGGAAAATAATTTTTACAGCAGGTAGGCTGGTAGACGATGTTGTTGCAGTCGAAATAATTACTCCTGGATTCCGCAGTGACCAGCACTTTACCAGAGGAGAAAGTGCACATCATCTCAGTTTGGCCAATCCCAGCACTATGTATGCAGATGTAACAGTAGCAGCAGATGAAAATGCACTGATAGTTGGTCCTTTGACAGTAAATAGTGTTATAACAGTAAATGGAAGTTTAACGATAATATAACATGGCAAGTTCACTACACATAGATAATCTAAAAGAAAGAACCACAGCAAATTCGATAGTGCTGCATCATAACATCCGTAACTCTAGTGGCTTGGTCTTGGTAAATGTTAATGGTGACGACACTGCTACATTTAATGCCAGCTTTATTGGTTCAATCGCAGCGTTTGGCACGGATGTGGTGCCTGCAGGATGGTTAGAGTGTGACGGCTCTGCTGTGAATCAATCGACTTACAGTAGCCTGTATGGTGTAATTGGCACTAAATGGGTAACTGCATGGGCGTCAGGCCAGAGCATTACTGCAAACCAGTATAGGAAAAACACTGCTGGTGCAGTATATCAAGCAGTTGGTTCAGGCACTACCAGTGGTTCCAGCCTAGAATCAGATAGTGGAGTCAGTTGGAACCCAGTCTCAGTTTTTGAAGTGCCTGATTTTCGTGGTGAATTCCTGCGTGGTTGGGACAACACTAGAGGTGTAGATTCTAGCAGGACATTTGCAAGTGCTCAATCAGATGAGTTCAAAAGCCATAATCATAACACAGGTAGTATAGGTTTTGGCGGGGGTAGCACTACCTCCAGTCATTTTTATGCTGTTGGTAGTGGTGGCGGTGGACCAGTCACTGTAACCAGCGCAGGAGGTTCTGAAACAAGACCTAGGAATATCTCTGTTATGTATTGTATAAAACACTAGGAAAACATGTACGCTTATAATATTTACACAGGACAACCAGTACGTAGACAAAGAAGTCCCCTAGAAGAAAATGTTTATCTTTTACCCAAAGACAGCACAGAGATTGCACCGCCGGAATTTGATGCTGACAAAGAAACTTGTGTGTTTAATGGTGTTGAATGGATAATAGCAAAAATAACAACACCAGAACCAGTAGCAGAACCTGAACCCACTTATCAAGAAAAAAGATTGGCTGCATATGGTTCTCCACATGAACAATTAGAATTTATAACTGAAAAAGGGCTAACTGCATGGAAGAGTCATGTGGCAGAAATTAAGAAACAGTATCCGAAAGAATAACTATGCCAGGTATAATCAAAGTAGATGAAATAGAACAAGGGCCAGGAGGCGCTGGTGTAAAGCTGAAACATGCTCTCAAAGACAGCAGTGGCCAAGACATAATCAGTGAAACCGCAAACACTGTCACAGTTGCTACTGATAAATTAAATATTGGCACAACTGAGGTAATAGACAGCTCAAGACAAGCGAAAAACATTACACTAGCAGATAGTGTGGTACCTGCACACAGCTACATGTTTCGGAACAAGATTATAAATGGCAGTATGTCAGTAACACAGTATTCAACAACACCAGTCACAGGTGTCACCGCATCAGGAAAACCCGTGGTTTGTGATAGGTGGCATACGTTTGGTAGTGGATTTGGTACATATACTTTAGCACAAAGCACTGATGCACCTGCAGGCTTTGCAACAAGCCTGTTGATAGACAACACAGCAACCAGTGGTGCTGGTACGTCAGATCATTTTGGCATACAATACAAGTTTGAAGGTCAGGAACTACAATCATTCGCAAAAGGCAACAGTGCTGCACAGCCAATGACCGTGAGTTGGTATAGCAAGACCACCAAGCCCGGGGTGTACACTGTAGAGCTAGACGATCGAGATAACACTCGCAGTATATCAGCACAATTTACAGCAACCACTGCTTGGACAAGGCACAGTGTTACATTTCCAGGTGATACTACAGGGGCGCTTGATAATGATAATCTTGCTTCTTTGCATTTAAGCTGGTGGTTAATGGCAGGCACAAGCTTTACCAGTGGTACACTACAAACAGCATGGGATGCTAGGACTAATGCAAACAGGGTAAGCTCAACAAATATTAATCTAAGTGATAATGCAGCAAACAGTTTTTACATCACTGGAGTCCAACTAGAAATCGGCACAGTCGCAACCCCATTTGAGCATCGGCCCATTGGGACAGAGTTGGCGTTGTGTCAGAGGTATTATCAAAAAAGTTATGATATAGGTACTGCTCCGGGTACAGATGTAAGTGCCTCGTATATTGGTCTCCACACTGGAAATGGCGTTACGGATACTGCAACAAATCAAAATGTCCCATTTACAATTCATGTAAATCCAACAATGAGAGCACAACCTACTTTTTATTATTATTCTTTAGAGGGGACGTTAAATAGATATAATACATTTACGGCAGGAGCAATGACTAGATCTGAAACAGCAACAACGCTTGGTGGTTTTTGGAGAGGAGTTAATTCAATTTCTGGTTATACTGCTCCTGGTGGGAGTCAATTATACGGATTTTGTTATGTATTAACAGCAGAGCTTTAAAAATGTACAAAATATTAACACATCCATCTTTAAATATTCCTCCTAGTGGAATTCTTAGATTATCAGATTTTGCAAACATCCCATTCGACCCGGCAAACACAGACTACCAAG
>MDTB01085234.1_pt1 | contig 14985 bp, 11 predicted proteins | sample 811161 | NCBI WGS metagenome assembly MDTB01 (sample SAMN05326650, study PRJNA326480) | marine metagenome | isolation source: seawater | place: Mediterranean Sea | collected 2009
AAAAAACATTTAGATACAGTTATAGTAGTTCCTAACCAAAATTTATTTAAAATTGCAAGTGAGACAACTACATTTGAGGAATCATTCTCTTTATCAAATGATGTATTAAAACATGGTGTCCAAAGTGTTACGGATTTAATGGTAAGACCAGGAATGATTAATCTTGATTTTGCAGATGTTGAAACCGTTATGAGTTCAATGGGTAAGGCTATGATGGGGACAGGTGAAGCTGATGGAGATAATAGAGCAGTAGTTGCTACAGAGATGGCCCTTAACAATCCTCTTATCGATGAATATTCACTCCAAGGAGCTAAAGGCTTGCTCGTTAATATTACTGGGGGGAGCGATATTAAGCTCTTTGAAGTTGATCAGGCTGTTAACAAAATAAGAGCAGAGGTAGATCCAGAAGCAGAACTTATTTTTGGTGCTATAAAAGATGACAACATGAATGGAAAAATGAGAGTTTCTATAGTTGCGACATCTTTAGATGGACAAAAGCCAGAGTCTAAAACAGTACTTAATATGGTTAATAGAATTCAAAATAGAAACACCGGTTATTCTGATAGTCTGTTTTCAAAAAACACTCACATAGAAAATAACACTTTTAATTCTATTGATGGTGCAACTGCTTTAAAGCTTGATGAAGAGTTTGAACAGAATAAAAATACTGAAAACTTAATAACAACTGATCAAGATACTTTACAAGCTAACGACGATGCTAAGGGAATATCTATTGAGAGTGCATCGTATATGGAAAATAGAATCAATACAGATGATAAAATTTCTGAGGCTACTCAGTCAGAAAAACTTAACGATAGTGTTTTATCTCCTTTAGAGGAAGAACATACGCCAAAACTCTTTTCCGATGATGGAAATGAACCTATTCAAGAAGAAATGGGCCAAGAACTTCAAACTGAAGAAAATCACAGTCAAAATCTTTTTAATCAGGATAATCATGACGAAGAAGATTTTGAGATACCTGCGTTCTTAAGAAGACAAAAGTTTTAGTGCCAAGTACTAAAAATTATGAATGTTCCCAAACCATCGCTGGAAAAATCCCATTTTCCAGTGATGTTAAAAGAAGTGATTAAAGTTTGTAATCCTGAAAATGGAGGCAAATTTATTGATTGCACTTTTGGCGGCGGAGGGTATTCAGAGGAATTATTAAAGTTCTCTAATACAAAAGTTATAGCTTTAGATAGAGATAAAGTAGTTATTAAAAAAGCAAAAAAAATTGAAAACAAATATTTAAATAGATTTACTTTTTATCATGAAAAATTTAGCAACTTGGAAAAAGTTGTTAAAAATGATGAAAAAATAGACGCAATAATATTTGACTTAGGTGTCTCTACTTTTCAATTATCAGATATGTCTCGAGGTTTTTCTTTTAAATCAAAAGAAAAAATTGATATGAATATGGGTCTTTCATCAATCTCCGCAGAAAATGTATTAAATAATTTAAATGAAAGAAGTCTAAAATTAATAATAAAAATATTTGGTGACGAATCTGAGGCAAATAAAATAGTAAAAAATATTATCAAAGCAAGAAAAATTAAAAGAATAACAAAAGTTTCTGAGTTAGTTGAAATCATTGAAAAAAGTAAAAAAAAAAATTATAAAAAAAAGATTAATGTATGTACTAAGACTTTCCAAGCGCTTAGAATTTTTGTAAATCAGGAAACAACAGAATTAATTAAGGGTATTATCAAAGCAACTAAAATTATAAAAGCGGGAGGCAAAATAATTGTAGTTAGTTTTCATTCAATTGAGGATAAAATAATAAAATTTTACTTCACTAATCACTCTCAAAACAAATCAAAATCATCTAGGTATTTTCCAGAGGAGGAAAAAAATGATATAATATTATTTAAGAATTATAAAAATCGTCTTTTAACCCCTAGTAAAGAAGAAATAGAATTAAACCCTCCGTCAAGATCCGCCAAACTAAGATTTGCAATAAGAAATGATAAAGATTTTATTCATTCAGAAGAAATAAAAATTAAATTTAAAAAATATTTAGATTTAGAAAGTCAAAATGCTTAATAAAAAATTGCTATTATCTCTATCAATATTCTCAATCTTGATGATTTTTACATCAATAATAAAAACCCAAACACGAATAATAGAAAAAAATATTTATTTTTTACAAAAAAAAAATGCAAGTTTAGAGAATAATTTATATGAGTCCCAACTAGATCACACTTATCTCTCCACTCCATCAGCTATTTCTTCTAAGATTATGGAATTTAGTGATCAGGAATATACAAGTTTAGAATATTCAAAAATATACTTTAGTCTTGAGCAATTTATTAGCAACCAAAAGAAAACAACTAAATTTTTTTCACATGAGAAAAAAAAATAAAAAAGACACTAGATTTAACATTAATCAAAAAAGTTTTTTTTTTGAAGATTATCTAGAAACCAATTTAAAACAAAAAAACTTATCTAAATCAAATATATCCGAAGATAGAATTTATATTTTATTTTTTTTCTTTTTTTCTTTAATAAGTATATTTGCAATTAAAATTGCCTTTATCTCCTTTCAGGAACCTCAATTTTTAGAAAAACAAAAAACAAACTTAAATTTCTTATCATTAAGGCGTGATATAGTTGATAGAAATGGAGTATTAATATCAAGAAATATTAAAACTTATCATGCAGCCATAAGACCGAAGTTAATAAAAGATAAAGAAAAACTCTTAATAAATATTAAAATTAATTTTCCGGAAATAGATCAAAAGAGACTAAGAGAAAATTTATTAAAAAATAAATATTTTTATTTAAAGAAAAGACTAACAGATGAGGAAAAAAATAAAATTTGGTCTATGGGAGAAAAAGCAATCGAATTTGAACCTTTTCAATCAAGAATCTATCCGCATGCTAAATTATATAGTCATATACTTGGTCAAACAGACGATAATAATTATGGAATTTCTGGAGCTGAAAAATATTTTGATAAAGAGCTAAAGCACATAAAAAAAATAAAAAAACCCTTGCAACTCTCTTTAGATACGAACCTTCAGTATCTAATTAAAAACGAACTAGAGCAATCAATTGAAGATTTTAAAGCCAAAGGCGCAGCTAGTTTATTATTGAATGTTAACACGGGAGAGGTTTTATCTCTTGTTTCGCTTCCGGACTATAATATTAATTTACGTAATGATATTAAAAATTCAGACTATATTAATAAAATTACAAAAGGTGTATTTGAACTAGGCTCTGTTTTTAAAACTTTTACTTTGGCTTTAGCAATCGAAGAAAAGATAGTAAAGCCAGAAACAATTATTAAAAATATACCTAAAAAAATAAAATGTTCAAAATATCAAATCTCAGATATTAAAGAATTTCCATCACAACTCACAGCTGAAGATATACTAATTAGATCTTCTAACATTGGCATTCTGATGATTGCTCGAAAAATTGGTGAAACGAAATATCAAAATTTTTTAAAAAAATTAAATTTGCTTGATACTGCAAAATTTGAATTAGAAGAAGTTGGCACTCCCCTAAATTTTAATTGGAACAAATGTAAACTTGAAACAACTTCTTACGGACATGGAATAACTACGACACCATTACAGGCTGCTGCTGCTTATGCTTCAATTTCTAATGGAGGATATATAGTTAAGCCCACTTTAAAGAAGTTAGATAATGGGGCTTTAATAAGTAAAGAAAAAATAGTCTCAAGTGAGACAAGCAAAGAAATTAACAAGATTTTAAGAAAAGTTGTTACAGAAAAAGAAGGTACTGCAAGTTTGGCGAATGTATTTGGTTTTGAAGTTGGGGGAAAAACAGGCACAGCACAAAAATACGATAAGGAAAATCAAAATCTAAATACTTTTATATCTATTTTTCCGTCAAAAAAACCAAATTATGTTTTGTTAGTTATGCTGGATGACCCTAAGCCTGCCCCCCATATTAAATATAATTACAGAGGAGCCCAAATAAATGTTAATCGAAATGAAGCAGGTTGGAATTCAGTATATACAGCAGGCAAAATTATAAAAAAAATTGGACCTATTTTAGCCATAAATAACGACGAGGTTTACAACAACCATGTTGTTAAAAAATCTAATTAAAAAACTACCTAAGCATTTTAAAGAAATAAATATTAAAGATTTATCTTTAGATAGCAGGAAAGTTAAAAAAGGTGACTTATTTTTTGCCATCAAAGGTCGCAATTTAAATGGAGAGAAATTTATTAAAAAAGCAATTAGGAAGGGCGCAAAAGCTATTATTTGCTCAAATAAATTTAAAAATTATATAAAAGGGAGCCCAATCATAAAAGTTAGGGACGTGAGAGAAACACTCGGAAGTGTCTGCAGTAGATTTTATAAAGATAAACCAAAGAATATTATAGCTGTCACCGGAACTAATGGAAAAAGTTCAGTTGCAGATTTTTTTCATCAAATTTTATTTTTAAATAAAATAAAAGTAGCTTCTATAGGTACCTTAGGGATAAAATATAATAATTATAAAAAAGATTTAGATTTAACTAGTCCTGATATTATTTCAACACACAAAGAGCTTTCTAGATTAAAAAAATTAAAAATTAATAACGTAATAATTGAAGCTTCAAGTCATGGCTTGAAACAAATGAGATTAAATGGAATTAACTTTTTAGCCGGAATTTTTACAAATTTCAGTCAAGATCATCTTGATTACCATAAGACTATGAAAGAATATTTTGAAAGTAAAATGATTTTGTTTAAAAAATTAATCAAAAAAAATAAATACATTATAACAGATGAAAGTCTCAAGGAATTTTCTGTAATTAAAAAAATATCAAAACAAAAAAAAATAAATCTTTTAACTACAGAATTGGAGTTTAAAAAAATAAAAAAAAATTATATTTTTAGACTTGTTGGTGATTTTCAAATCAAAAATCTATCAATGTCCGCAAAAGCAGCTAAGTTATGTGGTTTAAAAGAAAGTCAAGTTGCTAAAGGTATTGAAAAAATAAATAGTGTAAATGGTAGGCTTCAATTAATAAGGACACTTCCTAATAAAACAAAAGTATTTTTGGATTATGCTCATACACCCGATGCTTTATCTACTGTATTGAAATCTCTTAAAAATCATTTTAGAAAAAATATAAATTTAGTGTTTGGATGTGGAGGTGAACGAGATGTGAAAAAAAGACCAATCATGTCAAAAATTGCAAATAATTATTGTAACTTCATATATGTTACTGATGACAATCCTCGTAAAGAAAATCCTAAGAAAATAAGAAAAGAAATAATAAGAAATTTAGAAAATAAAAGTTATTTAGAAATACCAAATAGAATTAAAGCTATTAAGATGGCGATTAAAAATTCAAAACCAAACGAAATAATTTTAGTCGCAGGCAAAGGACATGAAAATTATCAAGATTATGGAAATAAGATCTTAAAAATTTCTGATAAAAATATAATCAAAAAAACCAAAATTAAAAATAAAAAGTTTAATAAAAAATCATTTAATCTCGATTATAATTCAGCAATTTTAAAAAAGGTTTTAAAAACGAAAAAAAGTTACAATTTTTTAGGAACCTCAATTAATTCAAAAGAAATTAAAACAGGAAATCTATTTATTGCTATAAAGGGAAAAAATAAAGATGGGCACGACTTTATTTCTGAGAGCCTAAAAAGGGGAGCAAGTTATTGCGTTGCTAACAAAAGCAAAACAAAAAAGAAATCAAATAAAATAATTACCTCAGATAATACAAACAAGTTTTTAAATAAATTTGCTTATGAAAAAAGAATAACATCAAGAGCTAAAGTTATAGCAGTTACGGGTAGCTCTGGAAAAACTACTGTTAAAACATTGCTTGGAAATTTGCTCTCTAATTTCGGCCAGACCTTTTTTTCACCAAAATCTTATAATAATCATTATGGGGTACCTATAAGTTTATGTAATTTAGAAGCAAACCACAATTATGGAATTTTTGAAGTTGGAATGAGTAAGAAAGGTGAAATTAAAAAACTATCTAAATTAGTTATGCCAGATATAGCAATAATAACGAACATTGCAGAAGCTCATATCGAAAACTTTAAAAATTTATCAGGTATAGCAAAAGCAAAAAGTGAAATAATCCAAAATATTAAAAAAAACGGAACCTTGGTTCTTAATCGAGACGATGTTTTTTTTAACTATTTATATAACCTTGCAAAAAGAAAAAAAATAAAAATTGTTACTTTTGGGACTTCAAAGAAATCAGATATTCACCTCCTAAACAAGAAGTTTATAAATGACAAATATTTTTATAAAATAAAAGCCGCAGATGAAATAGTTTCCATCAAAGCAAGAAACATAAATATTTATAATATTCTTTCATCTATTGCAGTTTTGAAAACACTTAATTTAAATATTAAAAAAATCTTAAATTCTTTCAAATTAATAAAGCCACTAGATGGTAGGGGAAAAATATTTAAGGTCAATAGATATAATACTAGTTTTCAATTAATTGACGAAAGTTATAACGCCAATCCACTCTCAGTAAAAAATGCTATTCTTAACCTTTCAAGAATAAAAAAAAGAAACTTTAAAAAGTACATATTACTTGGAGATATGTTGGAACTTGGTAATAAGTCAGATTTTTATCATAGAAAGTTATCAAAAATTATAAATAATACTGATATAGACAAGGTTTTCGTATATGGAAATAATATTTTGAATACATTCAAATATACTAAAAAAAATAAAAGAGGAAATATTTTACAGCACTTGAAAGATTTTGATGAAATATTTTCAAAAATAATAAAAAAGAATGACTACTTAATGATTAAGGGTTCGAACGCTACTGGCTTAAATGTTTTATCTAGAGGCCTAACTAAAAGAGGTGTCAGTGCTTTTTAGTTTCCTTACTTCTTTAATAGAAAGTTTTTCTTTTTTAAATGTTTTTAAATATCTTACTTTTAGGACTGGCCTATCAGTTATTACCTCTTTAGCAATAGTTTTTTTAATAGGCGGACCTTTAATCAAACTTTTTTCAAAACATCAAATTTCTGGACCAATTCGACAAGATGGACCTATAGATCATATTATTAAAAAATCAGGAACTCCTACAATGGGAGGAATTATTATTATAATTGGAATAATTTTTAGCACTTTATTATGGGCGGACTTAACAAATATTTTTATTTGGACATTAATTTTTGTCTCTTTAAGTCTTGGTTTATTAGGATTTGTTGATGATCTTTTAAAAATTAAGCTTGAAAATTCAAGAGGATTGAATTCAAAATTAAAATTTTTGGGCCAATTAGCAATTGGATTATTAGCGTTATTTATCCTTATAAATTATTCTAACCATGAATATTTATATAATCTTTATTTTCCCTTTTTTAAAAATCTTATTTTACAGATGGGTTTGTTTTTTATTCCCTTTGGACTTTTTGTTATTATTGGATCTTCAAATGCAGTAAATTTAACAGATGGGTTAGATGGTTTGGCTACAGTTCCAGTTATGTTAGTTGCGATATCTTTTACACTTATTAGTTATGTGGTTGGAAACACAATATTTTCTGAATACTTGCAACTTCAATACATTCCAGACGTCGGTGAGATTTCTATTTTTTGCGGCTCAATAGTTGGATCTTGTCTAGGTTTTCTTTGGTACAATGCTCCACCAGCTAAAATATTTATGGGAGACACTGGCTCCCTTTCTCTTGGAGGTTCACTGGCAGCAGTTGCAATAATAGTTAAACACGAAATAGTATTGGCGATTATTGGAGGACTATTTGTTCTAGAAACTGTTTCCGTAATTATTCAAGTGGTGTCATTTAAATTAACCGGAAAAAGAGTTTTTATGATGGCGCCAATCCACCATCATTTTGAAAAAAAGGGATGGGCTGAGTCCACAATAGTAATCAGATTTTGGATAATTTCGATTATTTTGGCGCTTATTGGTTTAGCTACTTTAAAATTAAGATAATCAATGATTTTGTCAAAAACATTAAGCAACAAATCTTTTGCAGTTTATGGATTAGGGGTTACTGGTTTATCGGTTTTAAATTGTCTAAAAAAATCTAAAGTTAAAAATTTTTATTTATGGGACGATGACAAAACTAAAAGAAATTCAATTAAAATAAAACTCAATATTAAAGATTTTTTAAAATCACTAAAATTTGTAGATTATATAATTATTAGCCCTGGTATAAATATTAAAAAATCTAAACATAAAAAAATTTTAGAAATAAATGAATCTAAAATCATTACTGACCTGGATTTATTTTTTATGTCAAATAAGTATTCTAAATCAATAGTTGTGACAGGAACTAATGGCAAATCAACTACATGCAAAATTATTAAGCATCTGTTAAAAAAAAATAATTTGAAAACAAAACTAGGTGGTAATATTGGTAACCCAATACTAAGTTTAGACTTTAAAAAAAAAACATTTGTTATAATTGAAGCTTCTTCCTTTCAACTAGCTTATTCAAAATATATTAAACCTGATTACGCATTAATACTTAATATAACTAAGGATCACCTGGAGTGGCACGGAAATTTAAAAAATTATATAGATTCAAAATTTAAGGTTTTTTCACTTCAAGCTAAAAATAATTTTGCAATACTTAGTGATTCCCAGCTGATAAAAAAATTTAAAAAGGGCCATTACCTAAGTAAATTGGTATCTACAAATTCAAAGGAATATAAAAAAATTAAAGAAAGAATTCAAAATGAATACTTAAGCTCAAAAGCAAATGAAGAAAATATGAATTTTGCTTATAGTCTCTCAAAATTATTTAAGATCAAAACCAAAAAGTTTATAAATTCCTTTAATAGTTTTAAGGGGTTGCCTCATAGAAATGAAATTTTCTTAAAAACAAATAATATTAAATTTATAAATGATTCAAAAGCAACAAGTTTTGAAGCGAGTAAACTTACCTTAGGAAGTAATAAAAATATTTTCTGGATTTTAGGTGGGCTTCCAAAAAAGGGGGATAGATTTTATTTAAAAAATTTAAAAACAAGAATAATTAAGTCTTATATAATTGGAAAAAATGTTAAATTTTACAAAAAACAACTTAAAAACAATATTAAATTCGAAGTGTCTAAAACTCTTAAAAAATGTGTAATTTCAATCTTTAAAGATATTAAGAAATTCCCTTTTAAACCTATTGTAGTACTTTTGAGCCCTTCTGGGGCTTCATATGACCAGTATGATAATTTTGGAGAAAGAGGTGACGATTTCAAAAAATTAGTATTATATTATGGAAATAAATATTCTTAGAGAAAAAATAAATAATTATTGGCGAAATGTAGATAAAAGAATTCTATTTAGTTTTATACTTTTGTTTCTATTAGGTCTTTTTTTTTCTTTTTCTTCAACTTCTTCTTTAGCTGGAGAAAGGTTAAATAAAGATTATTATTATTTTTTTTCTAAACATTTGATATTTATGATATTTGCAGTTTTTCTCATGTTCTTAATATCATTTATTGAGTTAAACTTTTTCCAAAAAATTATTTCACCAATTTTTGTCGTTTTATTTATAGCATTAATTTTAGTTCCATTTACTGGCGTTGAAGTTAAAGGATCAAAGAGATGGCTTGATCTTTATTTTTTTAGACTTCAACCTATAGAAATAATAAAGCCATTTTTTATTTTATTTACAGCAAAAATCTTAACTGTTGACAAAACCAAAACAACAAATACTTCATATTTTTTTAGCTTTTCTATTTTGCTGTCAATCATTATACTTTTAATAAATCAACCAGATATAGGTCAATCGATACTTCTTATTTGTACATGGATCTCGATTGTTTTTATCTCTGGCATAAGAATATTATATATTATTAGTTTTTTTAGTTTTTCATTAGCTGCTTTAGCAGGATTATTAATTTCATTTCCAGATAAATTCGGCTATATCATGAAACGATTAAATACCTTTTTAGACCCCAGTAAAGGAGATAGCTTTCAATCACAAAAAGCATTAGATGCGATAAAACAAGGAGGTTTAAAAGGGCAAGGTATGGGAGAAGGAATATTAAAAGATAGTGTTCCAGAAGCGCATACTGACTATATAATCGCTGTAATTTCTGAAGAATTTGGCTCAATAATTTCAATAATTTTAATTACTATTTTTTTATATATCTCTTTCAGAATCATAAAAACTACTGTCAAAGAAACAGACAAAGGTTTAAAAATTTCACTTTGTGGACTTTCAACTTTGTTGATTTTTCAAACCTTTATTCATATAGGTGTCAATACTAGTTTATTGCCAACTACAGGAATGACTTTGCCATTTTTAAGTTACGGAGGCTCCTCTTTGCTAGGAAGCTCAATTCTAGCTGGAGTAATTTTAAATTATACTAAAGACAGGTTTAATAATAATGAAGATTAATAATAGAATTTTGATAGCTACTGGCGGAACAGGTGGACATGTTTTTCCAGCCTATAGTTTAGCAAAACATTTTATTAAAAAAGATTACTTTGTAAAAATTACAACTGATAAAAGGGGATTAAATTACTTAAAAAATTACTCCGATATTAAAGTAAAAACTATTATTTCTGCGACACCATTTAACAAAAATCTATTATCGTCTTTTTTTTCATTCTTCATATTAGCCTACTCGTTTGTTCAATCATTAGTTTTTCTAAGCAAGTATAAACCCAATGTTGTTTTCGGAATGGGAGGATATGCATCCTTTCCAGTATGTATCGCTGCTAAGTTTTTGAGAATACCTTTTGTAACATATGAAAATAATTTATTCATTGGAAAGACAAATAAATATTTATTGCCATTTGCATATAAAATGTTTATTTCATATCCGGAACTAGAGGGGGTTAATCAAAAGTACAAACATAAAATCGCTATTGTAGGAAATATAATTAGAGAAGAAATACTCAACTACAATCAAGATAAAAATAATTCTTATGAGGGTAAATTAAATATCTTAATATTAGGTGGCAGTCAGGCAGCTAAATCCTTTGGAGAAAAATTACCAGAAATTTTTAAGAGATGTTTATCTGAAAATATTCAGCTTAAAGTATTTCAACAATGTCTTAAGAGTCAAAACAAAAATCTAGAAAAAGAGTATATTTCTTTAAAAATAGATCACGAAATTTTCAATTTTAGCCACAGTCTTATTAATTACTTTTCTAAAGCTAATTTAGTGATAACACGTTCAGGATCATCAATGTTAGCTGAGCTTTTGAATTGTAATATTCCAATTATCTCAGTTCCTCTACCAAGTTCTGCAGACAATCATCAATTAAAAAATGCCAATTTTTTTGAAAAAAAAGGATATAGTTTTTTAGTGGAAGAGAAAGAAATTGAAAAAAAACTATTTCCATTGATTAAATCTATTCATGAAGATAAAGAAATGCTAAATCATATGAAAAAAAGACAAAATAATTATTCAGATAAAAATATTTTTAAAAACATTGATTCACAAATAAATAATTTACTTAATGACTAATATTAAAATAGGAAATAACGAAGTTGTTCACTTTATTGGAATTGGAGGAATTGGGATGAGTGGCTTGGCTCAAATTATGAAAGTAATGGGCTTTAATGTTCAAGGAAGTGATGTAAGCCATGGTAAAAATATTGAAAATTGTAAAAAAATTGGCGTTAGAACTTTTATAGGACACAATAGAAAAAATATTTTAAATGCAACTATAATTGTAAAATCTAACGCAATCACAAAAAAAAATATTGAACTAATCGAAGCGAAAAGAAAAAAACTACCAACTTATGAAAGAGCTGAAATGTTAGCTAACATTGTTTCTCTTAAAAAAAATATTATTGTTACTGGTTCACATGGAAAAACAACAACTACATCATTAATTGCTAAAATACTATCTGCTGCAAAATTAGATCCAACTATAATAAATGGTGGAGTAATAAACTCTATTAAAAATAATGCTAAATTTGGAAAAGGTGAATGGGCTATTTTAGAGGCTGATGAGTCAGACGGAAGCTTTTTGAAACTGCCTATTAATTATTCAGTCGTTACAAATATTGACAATGAACATTTAGATTTTTATAAAAACTATAAAAATTTAATACAAGCGTTTACAACTTTTATAAACAAAACTCCTCCTATAGGAAAATCAATAGTATGTTTGGATGATAAAGATTTAAAAAAAATCTTAAAAGATTCTAAAATAAAAAATTTTTTAACTTATGGTTTTGATAAAAAATCAAACTACCAAATTATAAATTCAAAGCATAAACTTGGAAAAATTTATTTTGACTTAAAAATAAAAATTCATGGATCCAAAGTTAAGAAAGTAAAGAATATAGTTTTAAATTTAATTGGTAGACACAATATACTAAATTCAACTGCCGCAATAGCAGTGTGTTTAAATTTAGGAATAAAAGTTAATACAATAAAGAAAGCGCTAAAAAATTTTTCTGGAGTACAAAGAAGATTAACAAAAATATTTATTAAAAATAAAAAAGAATTCTATGATGATTATGCACACCATCCGACTGAAATTTCTGCTGTTTTAGATGGTTTGAAGAAAGTTTATAATAAGAGAAAAATAATTTCAATATTTCAGCCCCACAGATACTCAAGAATTAAAAATTTAAAATTAGAATTTGCTAAGAGCTTTAAACTAGCTGATGTTGTAGTTTTATGTCCAATTTATGCAGCCGGTGAAAAAAAAGATACGAAATATAGCCAGATTAATTTTTCAAAACTTATATCGTATTTTTCCAAAGTTCAGGTAATAAATATTAAGAATGAAATTGAATTAAAAAAATATTTACAAAAAAACTTAATTAATAATGAGATTGTAGTCGGTATGGGAGCGGGTTCAATATCAAATTGGATGAGAGATTTAAGATACACACTATGACAGCTATATTAAAAACCCTAGAAGAAAAATTTTCAGATGAAGCTCGTTTTAATAAGAAATTATCTAACTTCAGCTGGTTAAACACAGGAGGGGAGGCTGATATTTTTTTTAAACCTAATGACATTAAACAACTTGCTGAATTTGTGAAATTGATAAAACGTGATTACAAAAAATTTATAACTTTAGGTGCTGGATCTAATACATTAATACGAGACGGTGGAGTTAAAGGAGTTGTCATCAAACTTGGTCCAAAATTCTCTTACACAAAACTTTTAGAAAAAAATGTCTTTGAAGTGGGGGCGGCTACGTTAGATAAAAAAGCTTCAGATTTTGCAGCAGAGAATAATATTGGAGGGTTGGAATTCTTAACTTGTATACCTGGAACAATAGGCGGGGGAATCAGGATGAATTGCGGTTGTTATGGCGGAGATATTTCAAAAATTTTAACCTCGGTAAAAGTAATGAATGGGGAAGGAAATATAAAAGATATTAATAAAAAAGATATTAATTTTTATTATAGAGGCTGTGATTTGCCTAGTTCATTAATTCTATTAAGTGCCAAATTAAGAGGTGTGACTTCAAATTTTGAAAAAATCAAAAAGAAACAAAATGAATTAATTAATAAAAAAAAAAATTCACAACCAAGCCAAGTTAAAACATGCGGAAGTACATTCAAGAATCCAGAGAGTGAAAAAGCTTGGACTTTAATTAAAAAATCAAATTGTGAAAATATGTTTGTAGGAAAAGCACATCTGTCAAAAAAGCATTGTAATTTTTTAATCAATAGTGGAGACGCTACATCATTAGAAATAGAGGAATTAATCAACAATATAAAAAATAAAGTACATAAAGAAACTGGAATAGACTTAGAATTAGAAATAAAAATTATTGGTGTTGATAAATAGATCAATCATGATTAAAAAAAAAAAAATATTCTTGTAGTTTTAGGTGGAGAATCCAAGGAAAGGCCAGTTAGTTTAGAAACTGGTAAGGCATGTTTTAGAGCAATTAAAAAACTTGGGTACAATGCTTTGACTTTTGATCCTTTAAAAAAATCTTTAAATCAAATAGATAAATCAAAAGTAGACATAATTTTTAATGCATTGCATGGCAAAGATGGCGAAGATGGTAATGCTCAAAGTTTTTTTGAATATCTAAAGATACCATATACACACTCAGGAGTTATTTCTTCTATGAACGCAATGGATAAAGTAATTTCTAAAAATATCTTTAAAGAAAATAAAATTTTATCTCCACAGTTCTTCGTTGTAAGTCGAAGAAACTTTAAAAATATCAATTTAAAAAAGTTAATAATAAAAAATAAATTAATTTTTCCAATTGTGATCAAACCATCGAATGAAGGATCAAGTATTGGAGTAAAGATATGTAAAAATTTAAAAGTATTAAATAAAGAGTTCAAATCTTTAAGCAGAATTTATGACTGCTTAATCTTCGAACAGTTTATTGCGGGTCAAGAAGTTCAGGTTGCGGTCATGAGAAATAAAGCTTTAGGCGCAATAGAACTAAAACCTAAGAGAAAATTCTACGACTACAAAGCAAAATACCAAAAGTCTGCCAAAACCTCTCATATAATGCCTGCAGGTATTCCGAAAAAAAAATATAAAGAAGTATTAAAGATTGCTGAAAAAACTCACAAAGCACTTAGTTGCAGAGGCGTAACAAGAAGTGACTTTAAATTTTTTAAAAATAAATTTTACTTGCTTGAAATTAATACTCAACCAGGGATGACAAGTCTTTCACTAGTTCCCGAAATAGCAAAATACAAAGGAATTTCATTTAATCAACTCGTTAATAATATTATATTGGATGCTAGTATAGGTAGATGAGTCGTGCTTTAAAAATTTCAACCTTATTATCAATATTTATAATTTTATCAACATACACACCTAAGTCTAATAATAGCAAAAGTTATATATTTCCGATTCAAAATATTAAAATTGAAAACAATGGAGCTATTGAAAAAAATGAATTAAAAAAAAAATTAAAATATTTATTGGGTAAAAGCTTAATGTTCATAGAACAAAAAAAACTTAATGAAACAATTATGAAATTTGATTTTATATCAAATTATAAAATTAAAAAAATTTACCCAAATTCTATAAAAATAATTATTTTTGAGGAAAAACCTGTGGCAATTTATTTAGAAAAACAAAATAAACACTATATATCAG
>MDTB01042416.1_pt1 | contig 14984 bp, 14 predicted proteins | sample 811161 | NCBI WGS metagenome assembly MDTB01 (sample SAMN05326650, study PRJNA326480) | marine metagenome | isolation source: seawater | place: Mediterranean Sea | collected 2009
GATGATCCAACCGGCACGCAGTTGTCACAGATGCAAGCCTCGGTTGAGGCGTTGGGACGGTCGCGGGCGGTACTTTGTCGCTGTGACAGCGAAGAAGCCGTGCGGTTCGGTCAATCGCTTGGGATCACGATTTTCCAAGGTCGGTTCATCGACAGCTTGGTGCAGCGCTAGCGCGGTAGCTTAACCTGGCGGCGCATATTTGTTTAAAATCCGCTGCAGGGTGCGCCGGTGCATTTTCAAACGCCGGGCGGTTTCCGAGACATTGCGGCCGCATTGTTCATAAACACGTTGAATATGTTCCCACCGCACCCGGTCTGCCGGCATCGGGTTCTCAGGTGGCGGCGGCAGCATGTTCGCCGTGTTCAGCAAAGCTGCGGCAATGGTGTCGGCGTCTGCCGGCTTCGGCAGGTAGTCAATGGCGCCGGCTTTCACTGCCGCCACGGCGGTGGCAATATTGCCATAGCTGGTCAACAGGATAATGCGGGCGTCTTCACGGGCGGCCCTGAGGGTTGCCACCACATCTAAGCCGCTGCCGTCAGCAAGCCGCATATCCAGAACCGCATAGGCCGTTGGTTCTTGTTTGGCGACGGCAATGCCCTCGGCGACGCTTTCAGCAGTAACGACGGTAAAGCCGCGTGTTTCCATTGCCCTGGCCAAGCGATTGCGCAATGGCGCATCATCGTCAAGCAGCAGTAGGCGGCCATGATTTTTAAGTGTTTCCTGCATTTAACCCTTCCTTACGCCGCGATCACCGGCGGCGCTTATCATCGTCGTCTTGGCTTTGCGTTAATAGACATAGGTCAGTTAGCCGCTGTGCGAACCCCCCTGTGGCTCAACAGCATCGTCAGTACCTTGATTGTGTTCCGTTATCCACTTCACCGCAACCCGACCGCCGCCCTCGTCGCGGTTACCAAAATGTGTTGAAGCGCCTGTCTGGACCAACAAATTTTGTGCAATAAAGATGCCCAAACCCATGTGTCCGGCGCGGCCACGGCGGGTTGAAACAAACGGTTCACCCAGACGATCCAGGATCGCTTGGGCAAAGCCGGGGCCATCATCTTCGATGATCACGGCGAATCCATGGGAATCCCAGTAGACGGTTATTTCCACGGTTTGCTGTGCGAATTGCACGGCATTTTGAATCAGCGTGGCAAGCCCGTGTTGCAGCTCGGCCGTTTCCCGGACGGCCGGTTCCGGATCGGTCAGCAGATCGGCGTCAACCGCTTCCGGATCATCGGCCAACGGCAAGGCCAGCCGAGGTCCGGCGGGACCATGCGGTTCGATGATCACGTCAATGCCATGGTGGGCACAGCCACCAACGGCATTTTCAACTAAGGCGCTAAGCGGCACCCGCGGCAATGGACCGGCATATTCGCGGTCGGCAGGGCGCTCAGATAAACGTGCTAAAATTTGTCGGCACCGCTCGATCTCGCTGCGCAACAAATTTGCATCTTCTTCCAACGGGCTGCCGCGCGGCAGATCATGTTCAATTTCGCGGGCGATCACGGCGATGGTGCCAAGCGGGCTGCTTAGCTCATGGGCCGCCGAGGCAGCTAATGCTCCCAAAGCCGACATGCGTTGCTCGCGGGCTAAAGACAGTTGCGATTCTTGAAACGCTTGTGACAACCGCCGAGCGTCTTCGGCCACCAACCAAACATAGGCGGTGATAAACGCTGTGGCGATCGTGATTGCCGCCCACAGACCCAGCTTATAAACAGGCTCGAGGGCGTATCCCGTATCACTCCATGGCAATGGTAAATGCCACAGCGCTAGAACCGACGAGCAGGCCACGGCGAATAGGCTGAGCATGACCGTAGAGGCGGTTGACAGGATTGTCGCCGAGACCATGATCGGGGCTAAAATTAGCACCGAAAACGGGTTCTCCAGACCGCCGGTCAGGTATAACAGCGCCGACAATTGGATGATATCAAAAGCCAGATAAAGTGTCGCCGACTGCTCTTTAATGCGCCGCAAGCGATCATGCCGCATGTGGATTAGCAAATTAACCGCGCCGGAAATACTGATCACCGCTAAACAGGCGGCAATCGGCAAATTTAATCCAAACCCAAAATAGATCACCAGCAGGGCGGCCGTTTGCCCCACCACCGCAACCCAGCGAATGGTCACCAACGTGCGCAAGCGAACGGCCCGCCAACCGCTTTCGTAAGAGGCGATTACCCGTGTCGGCTTAAATTCGTCGGTTGAGCTTAAGTTGCCGTCGACCATTTCCAGACCTTTGACCTCAGCGACCGCGCGGCGGTTCAGGTAAATGAACTGGGTATTATTGCACGTTAGACAAGGGCTGCGCGAATTGCGGTCAACTCAGCATAGGGTTTTTGGCGAATAAAAGCCTCGGCTGCGAACAGTGACAGCAGGTGCGCAACCTGCATCTGCAAGCTACCGAAATGCAACTTTTGCAGGCAACTGGCAAGGTCAACAGGGATCACGGAAATGTTTTCGCCGGGGTCAAAAACCGGCTTGCCGACGGGCCGGCAACCGACAGCTAAAAAAGCCCAAATGCGATTATTAAACCTGCCGGAATTTGAATAGCCGTCAACGATTGGCCAAATCTGCGCGGCGCCATAGCCGGTTTCTTCCAGCAACTCGCGTTGCATCGCAGCTCGCGGATCTTGATCATCCGTTTCTACCGTGCCGCTGGGTAAGCCGCGCACCACCGCACCGGCACCATGGCGATACTCATCGACCAAAAGGATCTGTAAATCATCTGTGATCGCCACCACATTGACCCAATCGGGCGCTTCCATGACATGATATGACTCAATCAAAATGTCCCGATCCGTGCGGCAGCGGTCAACCCGGTGGCGCAACCATTTGTCTCGGTAGAGGTATTTTTGCGCCTCCACGGTCCACGGCTTGATCGGATTACGTGCCATTGGTTAAGAACCGCTGCCGCCACCACTGACGCCGGCGGTCTGGAACGTCGCCATGTCATTATGGCAAGCGACGGCGGCGCGCACCAAGCTGATCGCAACACCGGCGCCGGAGCCTTCACCCAAGCGCATCCCCAAATCTAACAGCGGTGCTTTGCCAATCCGCTCCAGCAAGTTGCGATGGGCCGGCTCAGCGGAGCAATGCGCGGCCATGCAATGATCCAGGGCGCGCGGCTCCAGCGCATGCAAGACAGCCGCTGCCGCACCCACGACATAACCGTCAAGCAGGACCGGAATTCGGGCGATACGGCAGGCCAGAATGGCCCCTGCGATGGCCGCAATTTCATGGCCGCCGACGGCCCCTAAGATCGCTAATGGATCGCCTTGACAATCTTTATGGCGGGCCACGGCGGCAGCCACCACCTCGGTTTTGGCGGCTAAGGCCGATCCTGAGACACCTGTTCCGGGGCCGGTCCAATCGCTGGCGGTGCCACCATAAAGGGCATGGCAAATGGCCGCCGCAGAGGTGGTATTGCCGATCCCCATTTCGCCAAGGCAGACCAGGTCCAACCGTTCTTCGATGGCCATCATGCCATAGGCCATGGCACGGGCGCAGTCTTCGTCGTCCAAGGCCCGGCCGTCGACAAAATCTGCCGTTGGCTCCTCTAAGGCCATTTCATAAACCCGTAATTCGGCATCGGCGATTTGGGCGATCTGATTGATGGCACCGCCGCCATCAATGAAATTGCGCACCATTTGGTTGGTGACCGCGATCGGGAAAGCGGAAACCCCCCGATTGGCAACCCCATGGTTGCCGGCAAACACTGCGATCATCGGCCGGTCAAGCTGCGGTTTGGTTTTGCCCTGCCAGGCCGCCATCCAAATAGCGATTTCTTCCAACCGGCCAAGTGCGCCGGCAGGTTTTGTCAGTTCCGATTGGTGCGCCAGCGCGGCGGCTTCGGCGCTTTTATCGGCATCGGGCAGGTCATCAAAGATGCGCCGAATTTCATCAAGCGAGACATCATCGGCAGGCGAATTCTCAGTTGGCATGCTGCAGCCCTTCATTTGCGATCTGGAAGCGCTGTCATACCTCTTGGCGCTCGCCTTGCAAAACGAAAAGAATGCGCGTTATCTAGCGCTGTTATGAAAGCATTATTTGACCATGATGATGGCCCGGACCGAAAAGATCTGGCTTTGGCGCTGGTTTTTTTGACCCGCATTCCCTGGCCATGGCAGCTCGATGCCGAGCGCCCTATTGGCCGCGCGGCATGGGCTTTTCCGGTAATTGGTGCCGGCCTTGGACTTCTGGCAGGGGTGGTTTGGTTGGCGGCAAGTAGCCTTGGCGTATCGGCGCTGGTTGCAGCCACGCTGGTGATTGCCTGCTTGGCGATTGTCACCGGTGCCTTACACGAAGATGGTTTGGCCGATTGTGCCGATGGCATAGGCAGCGGTCAACGCGGGGCGGCGGCGATCAAAATTATGCGTGACAGCAGGCTTGGGACGCATGGTGTGGTGGCCCTTGGTGTGGTGCTTATTCTGCGCATCGGTGCTTTGAGCGACTGGCCCGTGAGCGTTGATGCGGTGCTTGCCCTGGCGGCACTGCAGGCAGGCTCGCGGGGATTGATGCTGCTGCCGGCTCTGATCTGTGCCCCTGCGGCGACGGCGGGACTTGCCGCCGGCAGCGATTTTAGGCGCTCTGAAATCTATCTGGCACTTGTGCTTGCGGCCGGATTTGGTGCCGTTGTTTTGCCAATGGCAGGGTTTTTGGTTGCAGCGGTTATTGCCGCGGCGGCCGTTTTTTTGCTTACCAAGCTGGTCAATCGACAGATTGGCGGTTACACAGGTGATGTCATGGGGGCGGCACAACAAGGCATTGATACAATTGGACTTATAGCCCTTGCGAGCTTTTTAAATGGGCACTGATACAAGGTTGCGGCGGCGATGAGTAAGACGGCACGCTGGACATTTATCCGCCATGCACCGGTGATCGCAAAGGGCCTGCTTTATGGCGCCAGCGATGTTCCTGCGGATTGCTCGGATCAGGCCGCCTTTGCCGCCCTGGCCGGCAATTTACCGACCGATGCGGTTTGGCTCAGCAGCCACCTCAGCCGGGCGCAAGATACCTTGAAAGCGATTATCCGCAGCGGGCCCGCCGAGGCGCTTCACGGCGCCGATGCGTTCGTGATCGACCGGCGTTTCGCGGAGCAAGATTTTGGCACGTGGGAGGGCGAAAGCTACGCTGATTTGCAGCACGCACAAGCGACCGCCTATCAGCAGTTCTGGCAAGATCCGGCCAATGCCACGCCACCCGGCGGCGAAAGTTTTGCAGCGGTTGTTGAACGGGTTGCCGCAGCCATGGCAAGTTGGAGCCAGCAGCACCTGGGACGTGACCTCATCTGTGTCTGCCACGGGGGTACCATCCGGGCGGCTCTAGCGGTTGCATTGGATCTAAGCCCGAGCGCGGCATTGCGATTTGTGAGCGACCATTTGGCCCGCACTGAATTGGATTATCTTGCCGCCGACCCCACATATGAAGGGGGCTGGCGGGTGCGTGCGGTCAATTTGCCGGTACGGTGATCAGCGATGACCGCTGATATCGCTGAGGGATGAGGGGAAGTTTATGTCGACACGTCGATTTATGTTGATCATTACGATTTTGATCCTCGCTTTGGCGGCGACCGGCTCGGCAATTTGGCTGACCCTCAAAAGCCATCGCGGTGCAATCGTTAGCGTGCTTGACATCGGCGGCCCATTCTCACTGCTTGATCACACCGGTAAACGGGTGACAGAGGCAGATTATGCAGGCCGTGTGCAGGTAATTTTCTTTGGCTATACCTATTGTCCGGACATCTGCCCGACGGAGCTGTCGCGGATCAGCGCCGTGATGGACGCCTTAGGCGATGCGGCCGATCATGTGGTGCCGATTTTTGTCACTGTCGATCCCGACCGTGACACGGTTGAGGTCATGCGCGACTATCAACAGAGCTTCCATCCGGGGATTCAAATGCTGACCGGTAAGCCCGCTGAAATCGCCGCAATGCAGGCGCATTACCGCGTGTATGCGCAGCGTGTCGGCGCAGATGAAAATTATCTCATGGACCACAGCAGCAACACGTTTTTGATGGATCGTGCAGGCACCTTTGTGACCCATTTCACGCAGCGCTCATCGGTCGAGGATATGACCGCAAGACTGCGGGCCGTGGTCGAGAAATCTTGATCGCCATGGTCAATCCACGCTAGGTTCACTTTTCATCGGAACATTTTGCGGGATTTATCGATATGACGGACGCACCTCGGTTGAGGGGGGTCATGGCCGCTGCCCTGACTGCCTTTAAAGACGACCTTTCGATTGATGTTGACGCCACCATTGCGCATGCTCACTGGCTGCTGGGCAATGGGTGCGACGGTGTGCTGCTGTTCGGCACCACAGGTGAAGGCAACTCGCTATCCGCCGCCGAGCGGCTCGATTTCATGGATGCCTTGGCCGACAGCGATCTGCCGATGGATAAATTGATGATGGGCACCGGCTGCTGCTCATTTCCGGAAACTGTTGCGTTAACGCAGAAAAGCTTACAGATCGGCATCGACTCGGTTCTGATGTTGCCGCCTTTTTATTATAAGAGCCCCAGTGACGATGGCTTATTCGCACATTTTGCCCGGGTTGTTGAGGATGTCGCATCGGCACAGGCGCGGTTTTATCTGTATCATTTTCCGCAAATGTCGGCGGTGCCCTTCAGCCATGATTTGATTGGCCGATTGCTGGCCGCTTTCCCAGGTCAAATCTGTGGCTTGAAAGACAGCTCAGGTGATTTTGAAAATATGCGGGCGATGGCAGAGAAGTTTCCGGGCTTTGATGTGTTTGCTGGCACCGAACGCTATTTGCTGGATATGCTGCGAGCCGGCGGCGCAGGTACCATCACCGCCACCGGCAATGTCACCTCCCGTCTCTGCGGTGAGGTCTATGCAAACTGGCAAGGCAGCGATGCCGACCGCTTGCAAGATAAGCTCACGGAGCAACGTTTAGCATTGCAGAACTACCCTGCCGCTGCAGGTTTGAAGGAATTATTGGCCCGTGAAAGTGGCCGTGACGGCTGGCGAAACTTGCGTCCGCCGTTTTTGCCGCTGGCCCAAGATAAAGCCGATCAATTGGCGGCCGATATGGCGGCAATTGATTTTTCATTGCCGAAGATGGCGGCCTAAAACCACCGGTTTTGGCAGGCGAGACTTAGGCGTCGCCTGCCAACCAGTCTTCAATCAACCGCCGCGAGATTGAAATTTGACGCGGTAAATATTTGCCCTGGGCGTCAAAGTTCTTCATCTCGTCACGGCTGAACCACTGCGCATCGTCAATTTCATCTTCAGCGATTTTTATTGTTGTGGACTTCGCTTCGGCATGAAAGCCCAGCATTAATGAGCAGGGAAAGGGCCATGGCTGGGAGGAATGATAGCGCACATCGCGGATTTCGATGCCGGCTTCCTCAAACACTTCTCGAGCGACGGCCTCCTCCAACGACTCCCCTGGTTCCACAAACCCGGCAAGGGTTGAATACATTCCCGCAGGCCAGATTTTTTGCCGCCCCAGCAGCGCCCGGTCACCGTCATGAACCAGCATGATCACGGCCGGATCGGTGCGTGGGAAATGCGAGGCACCGCAATCGGGATTGCTGCAATTGCGTTGATGGCCGCCTTTTGCCAAGACGGTTTGGTGGCCGCAAATGCCACAAAAGCCGTGCCGGCTATGCCAAAACATCAACCCACGGGCATAGGCCATAACGGCGCCTTCAAAGCGCTCGATCAAGGGGCCGATTTCGCGCAGATCGGAAAATTGCCCCCATTTGCCGACCAGCAGGTTGACGGTTTCCTCATCTAACGGCGACAGGTCGATGCCGATATGGGCAATTCCTTGGTAATCGCCCAAAAACACCACATAGCGGGCCATTTCAACAAGCCGGCCAGCATCGGCGACAGTTGGAAAGCCTGCCGTCGGCGGGATCGCACGATTGCCGAGATCGGCAAAAAGATTGCGTGATCGCCACACCGGCACCAGCCGGGTTTCCGGTTGTGCCAAAAGCTCATCAAGCCAGCTTTCGCGCTCGCGCACATGGGCCAGACGGTCAACGCCGCCGAAAGCAAAGAAATTCGGTGGTCGGCGGGTGAGGTCGAAAGGGTAGATGTTATCTGTCATAGCCGAGAGTTTACACCGCTCGGCGTTATCGACAAGAGGGCCAGGATCATCTCTTAGGCTTTTTTCAATCCTGCGGAGCAAATTTTGACAATTTTTTGAGAGGGCTTGCCGGATGGGTATTTTTCCACGATATATGGCGCAGGAAGGTTGGACGGACGAGCTCCTCGCCAACCCGGTCAGGTCCGAGAGGAAGCAGCCGTAACGAGTTTTGGCTCGGGTCGTTTCCAACCTTCCGCCTTTGGCCTCGCTAGCCTATGATGTCGACCATGGATGATTTGATAACGACAAGCGAGAGCGGCGCTTACCGAGTTCTGGCCCGAAAGTATCGACCAACCACCTTTGCCGACTTGAAAGGTCAGGAAGCATTGGTGCAGACGTTGTCGAATGCTTTTGCCCAAGGGCGGGTTGCCCATGCTTTTGTGCTCACCGGTGTGCGCGGCGTCGGCAAAACCACCACCGCGCGGATCATCGCCAAGGGATTAAACTGCCTATCCGCCGACGGGCCGACCGTTAGCCCCTGCGGTCAGTGCGATAATTGCCTGGCGATCGGCAATGATCGTCACGTCGACGTGATCGAAATGGATGCCGCCAGCCGAACCGGGGTCGATGACATTCGGGAAATAATTGAAGGGGTGCGCTACAAGCCGGTATCGGCCCGCTTCAAGGTCTATATCATTGACGAAGTGCATATGCTGTCGCGCAATGCCTTCAACGCATTGCTGAAGACCTTGGAAGAACCCCCACCGCATGTGAAATTTGTTTTTGCCACCACCGAAATTCGGAAAGTTCCGATCACGGTTCTATCGCGCTGTCAGCGGTTTGATTTGCGCCGTTTGGATACCGCCGCTTTGATTGAGCTGTTCACCGCAGTGGCCGAAAAAGAAGCTGTCAGCATTGCCGACGAAGCTGTTGCCGCAATCGCCCGGGCAGCCGACGGTTCGGCCCGCGACGGTCTTTCCATCCTGGATCAAGCGATGGCCATGGCCGAGGGCATGGTGACTGCCGACCAGGTGCGAACGATGCTTGGTGTGGCCGATCGAACCCAGATTTATGACCTGTTTGAAACATTGCTGGACGGCCGGCTGCCTGACGCCTTAGAGATTTTGGCAAGGCTGCATGCCCATGGCGTTGATCCACTGGTGATGATGCAGGATCTGCTGGATTTGACCCATTGGGTGACGAAGGCAAAAACTGCGCCGGCAACCCTCGCCGAAGCAGGGTTGTCAGATCTTGAACGGCAACGCGGCGGCCAGTTTGCCGAAAAACTATCGGTGCCGGTTTTGGGGCGGACGTGGCAGATTTTGCTGAAAGGCATCGGCGAGGTGCAAATGGCGTCGCGGCCGATGCAAGCCTGTGAGATGGTGTTGATCCGCCTGGCCCATATTTCCGATCTGCCGTCGCCTGGCGATCTGGTCAAGCAATTGACAAACGCGGCGGCAACCGTCGCCGCCGCCGACAGCGCCGGCACGCCGGCGGCAGAAGCGCCGATAACGGCGCAATCGGCGGTTGCTGCGCCGATGTCATCGGCAGCCCAGCCGGCGGTGCCGTCCATTGACCGGCCCGCCGCCGTTCCGCAATCGCCAACCGTGCCGGCAACGGCATCTGAACCTGCAGGCCCGGCCGATGCCGCCGCAACCCTTGCTGGACCCGAGTCCGGACCCGAGTCTGAATCTGATCCCGGGCCCCAGGCGGCGCAGGTAGCGGCACACCCGGAGGCAGAGATGCCGGCTGACTTTGCGGCCATCGTTGGGCTGTTTGAAAGCCACCGTGAAGCCGTATTGCAAACTCATTTGATTGAAAACGTCCGCCCTGTAGAGGTTGCTGCCGGCCGTTTGATTTTCCAGCCCTTAGCAGGCGCGCCAAAGGACTTAGCAAGCCTGTTGGCCAACCGATTACGGACGTTCACGGCGGCGGCTTGGCATGTTGAATCGGTGCCGGATGGTGGCCAGCCCAGCCTGAGCGAATTGCGCCAAACAGCCCGCCTGGAAGCGGAAGCGGAAGTTGCCCGTGACCCTGTGGTGCGGGCGGTTTTAGAGGCCTTTCCGGGAGCGGCAATTGAATCCATCAAAGATCTCCGGCCTGTCGGTGAGGCGGCGCTGACCGAAGCGCCGATTGAAGCCGGCGATTTCGATGATGATCTTGATGCCGATGGTGAGCCCATCAGTGTGCATTCTTAAGACGCGAATTTTAGTGGTAGCGAGGCAAGTAGATGAAGAACATCGCGCAAATGATGAAGCAGGCGCAAGAAATGCAGTCCAAAGTGGAGGACATGCAAAATCAATTGGCGGAGCTGGAAGTCACCGGCGAAAGCGGCGCCGGCATGGTCAAGGCGGTGATGACCGGTAAAGGCCAGATGAAAGCGCTGGAGATTGAGCCAAGCTTGCTGACACCAGAGGATGTGGAAGTGCTTGAGGATTTAATCATTGCGGCGGTTAATGACGCCCGCAACAAAGCCGATGAGCGCAGCAGCGAAGAAATGCGCAAGCTCACAGGTGGCCTACAATTGCCACCAGGATTTAAACTGCCGTTCTAACCATCCGCAGGCGACGTTTTATGAGCAATGGTGATATCGATCATCTGATGCGCTATCTGGCGCGTCTGCCAGGACTGGGGCCGCGATCGGCTCGGCGTGCCGTGCTGCATTTGTTAAAGCGGCGTGAAAGCTTGATGCTGCCATTGATTGAGGCCTTGAAACAAACCGCCGAAACAGTGGTTGCTTGCGACAATTGCGGCAATTGGGATAACCACAACCCATGCGCGGTTTGCAGCGACCACCGCCGCGATGCCGCCGTCATCTGTGTCATTGAAGATGTGTCCGACCTTTGGGCGTTGGAACGGGCAGCAGCGTTTCGCGGCCATTACCATGTGCTTGGCGGCGTGTTATCGGCGCTGGACGGGGTTGGCCCGGAAGACCTGAATATCGACCGGTTGGTTGCGCGGGTGGTGGACGGCAACATTCGTGAAGTAATTTTGGCGATGAATGCCACCGTCGACGGTCAGACCACGGCGCATTACATTGCCGATCGTTTGGCCGGCCGTAACGTCGAGATTAGCCGCTTGGCCCATGGCGTGCCGGTCGGCGGCGAATTAGATTATCTTGATGACGGGACCTTAGCGCAGGCACTTAAAGCCCGCCGCGGCGTTTAACTGCCCTGGTTGCGGTCAACCAGTCGGGTGACATTTTCAGCGGCGTTCAAGGCGTCAAGATTGCCGTCGTCGCCCAGATCCAACTCTTGAATCTTAACGCTGCGCTTGGTCACTTTATCGGCTGAAATGCGAATTTCCCGGAGATCTTTTTCAGCTTGGCCAAAATGGCTTTGCAGCTTATCGACTCGCTGATCAAGGCGGCCAATGTCGTCCAACAACGCATGCATTTCTTTTTGGATCACATGCGCTTGTTCGCGCATCCGAACATCTTTTAAGACCGCCCGCACCGTGTTCAATGTTGCCATCATGGTGGTTGGTGAGACAATCCAAACCCGCCGCCGGAAACTATCTTCAACGACTTGGGGAAGGTTGGCATGCAATTCAGCATAGACAGCTTCCGAGGGTAAAAACATTAACGCTGACTCCGCTGTTTCTCCGGGCAGGATGTATTTTTCGGCAATTTGCCGAACATGCAATTGAATATCGCTGGCAAGCTGTTTGCGGGCGGCCGCACGGCTGCTTTCATCACCAGCCGCCGCCATCGCGCGATAGCCTTCCAAGGGAAATTTTGAATCGATCACAATCGGTCCCGGCGGATTTGGCAGCAACAATAAACAGTCCGCTCGCTTGCCATTGGAGAGCTGCGCTTGAAAGGCATAAGCACTGGGTGGCAAGGTGCTGGAGACCAGATCGTTTAATTGGATTTCCCCAAAAACGCCGCGCGCTTGCTTGTTCGATAAAATATCCTGCAGGCCAACCACCTGGGTCGATAGCTCGGTGATGTTTTTCTGGGCCGCATCAATGACCGCTAACCGTTCCTTGAGGTCACTCATCGAGGTTTGGGTTTTTTCTTGGTTTTTGACCAGGCTTTCGGCAATCCGGCGATTCAGGTCCGCAAGCCTGTCTTCGACCCGCTTGGATAGCTCCCGCTCTTGGCGTTGCAGGGCTTCGGCCATTTGGCTTTGCTGCACGCTCTGGTTTTCGGCCATTTGCGCCAATCGTCCGGCCATTTCCAAACTATGGCGGCGATTTTCGTCAAGCCCGCTGCTAATGGCTTGGCCGTCAACCCGGTCACGGCGTGACAACCACAGCGTTGCCAGCACGCCGGCGGCCACCACCGCAATCAACACAACCAACAAAAAAAGCTCGATATTTACCATTTGGACCCCAGCGGCGAATCACATCGGTGGTACTATATCATGGCCGCCGCCGAAGCGGTGCAGGTCAATCCGGCGTGCTGCGGCGGATACGATAATCGGGCCGTTTATGCAGGTCAGGTTGTAAGGCGATCCCAAGCCCAGGGCCATCGGGGGCCGTGATCATGCCTTTTTGCAGTGGCGGCAGATTGGTCACAAGCTCACCATACCAACCGTAATAAAACGCCCGCACCACTTCTTGAATATAGCAGTTCCGGGTATGAAGGGCGAAATGAACAGCTGCCGTTAAGGCCACCGGGCCGGTGCAATCATGGGCGGCGACAGGCACATGAAAGCTATCCGCCATGGCGGCAATCTTGCGTGCTTCGGTCAGACCGCCGCACCAGGTCAGATCCAGGATGATGACGCTCAGGCTATCAAGACCGATCAAGGACCTGAAATCAGCTTTACCGCCCAGGGTTTCGCCGACGGCAATCGGTGCCGTGGTTGCCCGTGCGACCGCATCCAAGCTGTCCACATGATCCATGAACACCGGATCTTCGATCCAATGTGGCTCAAACTCCTCAAGCGCGCGGGCGATTTTCACCGCTGTCGGCCGGTTCCACATGGAATGCAATTCGGCCATAATTTCCATTCTATCGCCAACTGCGGCGCGAATTTTCTCAAACGGGGCAAGGGCGGTTTTCAGGTCGGCTTTGGAAATATATTGCCCGCTTGAGGCTTCGGCGGCGTAATCAAAGGGCCAGATTTTCATTGCCCGGATATCCATCTCTAAAAGGCTATGGGCAAGCTCATCGGCGTTATGCAAAAAGGCGTCGAGGTCTTCATAGGGACCCTCATGGGTATCCAGCCCAAAATTGGCTGTCCCTTGCACAGGTTTGGCACGCACATAGCGATATCCTGCACAGGTGTTGTAGACTCGGATATCGTCACGAACCCGGCCGCCCAAAAGCTGATGGATAGGTTGGTTTGTCGCCCGCCCCCACAGGTCCCACAGGGCGATATCGACAGCTGATTTCGCGCGCATCTCGGCCCCGGCCCCGGCAAACCCCAAATAGCCGATCATATGCGCCTGATGTGCTTCGATTTGCAGCGGGTCTTGACCCAACAGATACGGCGCGATGGTTTCATGAATATGGGCCTCGGTTGCGCCGGGGCCGTAAAAGCTTTCACCAAGGCCGACAAGGCCTTCGTCAGTATGCAACTGGACCCAAAGGATGTTCGGAAATTCATCCAGGCGAATGGTATCGATGGCGATAATTTTCATGTGCGAAGCGTGCTCCTCATACGATATCGCTCAGCATACACCGATTTGTCGCCGGTTTTAAACTAGACAGAGACAATCTGACGGCCGATCATGAGCAGCGTTTCAGCCCGAGGTTTGCAGCGCGTGGATGATATTTCGGAATTCATATACGCTTCCGGTGCGGCTCGGTTGAAACATGCCTGATCAAGAATCTTCGCAAAACATTGGCGGGCGGGCCATGATCATCGCCCTTGGCCTGACCTTGGGGTTGCAAACCCTGGCGACGATGGCGGCGTTTTCACTTGCCTCGATGGCCCCGGCCGTGGCCCTTGATTTGGCAATCGACGGCAATCTCATCGGCCTGTTTGTGGCAGCGGTTTATGGCGTCGGTATCCTCTCTGCGGTTGGCTCGGTGACCTTCATTCGGGCCTATGGCCCGGCGCGGGTCGGCCAATTCGTGATGTTATCGGTCCTGCTTATGCTGTTGGTGAGCGGCGCGGCCACCAGCGTGATTGACGGCTTGCTTGGCTTGGCCTTGGCGGCCCTGGTTATGGGGGCCGGGTACGGGGCGACAGCACCGATCAGCACCGCCGTATTGGTTCCGCGGACGCCGCTGCAGCGGCGCAATCTGGTGCTGTCGATCCGTCAAATCGGGGTGCCGTTGGGCGGTGTCTTGGCGGCCTTGGTGGTGCCTGTTGTGGCCGCCGCTGCAGGCTGGCGGGCAGCGCTGCTGCTGCAACTACTGCCTGTTGCGATAATGATGCTGGCGCTTGGGTGGGTGCGCGCCGATTGGGATGCGGACGCAAAACAACACCGCTCATTGCGCGGCTTGTGGCAGTCCGTGGGCTGGCGGCAATTATTAGCGCCGCTGGCCAATCAAGCGATTGCCCGACTGTCTTTCACAAGCTTTTGCTTCACCGGCATTCAGTTGTGTTTTGTGGCCTTCTTGGTGGTCCAGCTGACCAACGATCGCCAACTTGAGCTGGTGACGGCAGCACGTTTTTTGGCGTTATATCAGATTGCCGGTGTGGTCAGCCGGCCGATCTGGGGCTGGCTCGCGGACCGTTTGTTATCGGCGCGGATCATTTTAATCGGGCAAGGTCTGGTGATTACTTTTGCCACCCTGGCGGCAGGTTTTATTAACCCCGATTGGCCGTTATCAGCGATCACTGTTTTATGTATCGCCGCAGGGATCAGCGCCGCCGGTTACACCGGCATTGCCTATGGCGAATATGCCCGCTTGGGTGGCGCCCGCGGGACCGAGGCGACGGCGCTTGGCTCGGCAGCGATGTTTGCCGGCGTCTTGGTGCTGCCCGCTGTATTCAGCCTGATTACCGCCGCCACAGGCGATTATCTTA
>MDTB01050309.1_pt1 | contig 14984 bp, 15 predicted proteins | sample 811161 | NCBI WGS metagenome assembly MDTB01 (sample SAMN05326650, study PRJNA326480) | marine metagenome | isolation source: seawater | place: Mediterranean Sea | collected 2009
AGAAAACGTAATTCCAGGTAATATAATCGTAAGACAAAGAGGAACTAAAATATTTCCAGGTGAAAATGTTTTCCACCTGTTTGAATTACTGCGTAAGACATATTGCTATATTTTTTAAAGCGCAATATAAACTTAGCAAAGTTATAGTCAAGCTATATAAATTAAAAATTATCCTTTAAATCTCTTAATTTTGAAAAACTTTCTAAATCTTTTGCCTTAAGAAATATATTACATTCAATTTCTTCTGCTAATGTAGTTGGAATAGTTGGCAAATTATTTTCTAATTTTTTTTTAACTTTTGAAATTTTTTCTATCAATTTTAAATTTGTAGAATCATTAGCTAAACAAAAATTTGCATTTTGCAGAGTATATTCATGCCCACAATAAATCTCGGTATCTATTGGAAGTGTTTTAATTTTATTTAATGAGTTGAACATTTGTTTGTATGTGCCCTCAAAAATTCTACCACATCCTAAAGAAAACAATGTATCACCAGTAAAAATTTTTTTCTCTTTGAAAAAATGAAAAGCTATATGACCTGTTGTATGGCCCGGAATATGATAAATTTTTGCTTCAAAATTTTCTTCTTTCCAAATTTGGTTATTTTCTACCATTATATCAATTTCAGGGATTCTATCTTTATCATCTTTAAAGCCAATTATTTTTGAATTATATTTTTTTTTCAATTCTATATTTCCACCTACATGATCGTAGTGGTGATGAGTATTTAAGATATATCCTAAATTAACTTTATTTTTTTCAATTATCTCAATTACTGGTTTAGCCTCACTTGGATCAATAACGCATGCAATTTTTTTATTTTTATCAAATATTAAATATGAATAATTATCATTTAAGCATGGGATTATTTTTATTTCCATCTTATCTCTCTATTAAAAAAATTCCAAGATTTGAACTTAAATTTTTAAAATTTAAATTAGATTTTTTAATATATGAGGGTTTATTATTTTTTAAAGCAATAGATTTAGATAGCTTGAAATTTTTTGCTTTACTAAAATAAACAAAGTCTTTAATGGTGCAAAGATGAATATTTGGAGTGTTGTACCATTCATCAGGCAAAGTTCTTGTTACAGGCATTGTACCTTTGAATAAAAGATGCAATCTAATTTTCCAATAACCAAAATTTGGTATAGTTACAATAGCTTGTTTACCAATTCTTAAGAGTTCATTAATAACTTTCTCTGGATTGAAAAAAGCTTGAAGAGTTTGACTTAAAACAACATAATCAAAAGAATTATCTGGAAATTGTTCTAAATCTTTTTCAGCATTACCTTCTATTATAGTCAATCCTTTCGCAATACAATTTTGAACTTTTGTTTTTGAAATTTCCATTCCTCTTATGTTTACTTTTTTTTCTTTCTGTAAAAATTCCATTAATATTCCATCACCACAGCCAACATCTAGTACATGAGCATTCTTATCAATTAAATTAGATATAATTTTAAACTCTGGTTTCATATTTATTTTCTATGTACGATTTATCTAAAAAGTTTTTAAGTGCGTTAAGAAAATCTGGTACATCAAGCAAAAAGGAATCATGTCCTTTATCTGATTTGATTTCTACAAATCCTACATTTGCACTAATTGCATTCAGAGCTATAACAATCTCTTTATTTTCTTGTGTTGGGTAAAGCCAATCAGATGTAAATGATATAACAAAAAATTTGGCTTTAGTGTTTTTGAAAGCATTAGATAGGTTGTCATTAAACTGTTTTACTAAATCAAAATAATCCATTGCTCTGGTTATATAAAGATAGCTATTTGCATCAAATCTATCTACAAATACTGAACCTTGATATCTCAAATAACTTTCTATTTGAAAATCAGCATCAAAACCAAATTTTAGATCATCTCTTTCTTGTAATTTTCTTCCAAATTTTTCTTGAAGTCCTTTTTTTGACAAATAAGTGATATGTGCAGCCATTCGAGCAACTGCTAATCCTTTGTCAGGGACAGTGTTTTTTGAAGTATAATTTCCATCTAGCCAATTGTGATCAGCTGTAATTGCTTGTCTACCCAGTTCATTTAAAGCAATATTCTGTGCTGAGTGACTTGATGTACAGGCAATTGGTACTACTGTTCTAGCTTTGTCAGGAAAATTGCTTATAAATTGTAAAACTTGCATACCACCCATTGAACCCCCCACAACTGAAAAAAGTTTTTCAATACCAAAAAAGTCTAATAAATTTACTTGTGCGTTAACCATGTCATTAATTGTAATGACTGGAAAATCTGTTCCATAAATTTTTTTTGTTTTAGGATTTTCATGGCTAGGTCCAAAAGATCCCATACATCCACCAATTACGTTTGCACAAATAACAAAATATTTATTTGTATCAATAGCCTTATTTGGACCTACAGCATATGCCCACCATCCATCTTTTTTAGTTATTGGATTAGTACCAGTAACAAATTGATCTCCTGTTAAAGCATGACAAACCAAAATTGCATTGTCTTTTTTTTCATTAAGAGTTCCATAGGTTTCATAAGCCAATGGAAAATTACTAATAGTTTGACCACAATCTAATTTTAGTGGTTTTTCAATAATCAATGTTTTAATATCTTTTTTTATATTCATAACAGTGCTGATTATTGAATTATGCGAGAAAAACTTTTTTAGCGGTTTTTTTAGAGCGCTCGCAATTCAGGTAAATCAGCGCATAAATTTTGTACAAGAAGTTATTTAGTATGTCAATTTTAAAAATATTTATACTTAAAACTATATAAAAAATTCTTATTTTAATTATAAAGAGCGTAAATATTAAAAAATATGAGCGTGATTAGATTTAGAAAACTGAATATCGAGGCCTATAAACCAGGGAAATCTAGTATAAAGAAATTTAGAAAAATTATTAAACTTTCTGCGAATGAATCTGCTTTAGGTATGAGCTCAAGAGTTAAGAAAGTTATGTCAAATAAAAGTTTAAATTTTTTTAGATATCCAGATGGAAAATCAAAAGAACTAAGAAGCCAAATTTCAAAAAAATTCAAATGTAATAAGGACAGAATTATTTGTGGAGCAGGTTCAGATGAGGTTATTCAAATGTTGTGTCAATTATTTTTAAAACCCAAAGATGATGTGATTGTGCCACAATTTAGTTTTTTGATGTACAGAATTTATGCTAAAATAGTTGGTGCAAATGTTATTTTTGCCAAGGAAGTAAAATTCAAAGTATCTGTTTCAGAAATAATTAAAAAAGTTACTAAAAAAACTAAGATTGTTTTTTTAGCAAATCCAAACAATCCAACAGGGACTTATCTTACCAAACTTGAGTTAATTGAATTAAGAAAAAAATTAAGAAAAAATATTTTGTTGGTTGTAGATGATGCTTATACAGAATATATGAAGAACCCTGATTACAAGTCTGGTTTAGATTTATTTAAAAATAAACATAACGTTTTTATACTGAGAACATTCTCAAAAATTTATGGTTTATCATCACTACGAATTGGATGGGGATATGGTTCAAAGAAAATTATTGATGCTCTTAATATTATCAAACCACCATTTAATGTTAATGAAGTTGCACAAAAAGCAGCACTGGAGTCTTTAAAAGATAGTAAATTTGTTACTAGATCTATAAAGCACAATATTTTTTATGCAACAAAATTGAAAAATTTTTTAATTAAGTATGATATTAGTTCAAATGAAGTTTCTGCTAATTTTTTATTATTAAACTTTACGAAATGTAAATTAAGAGCTAGGTATTTTTATGAAAAATTAAAATTAAAAGGTATTATTTTAAGGTCTACTGAATATGGTTATAAAATGAAAAACATGTTGCGTTTAACTATAGGATCTAAAAAAGAAAATTTAAAATTCATGAAGGAAGTAGAAAGTATTTTTAATAAATGAGAAAAATTCTAATTATTGGATGTGGGTTATTAGGATCATCTTTAGTAAGAAGAATTTCTAAAAAAAAAATAGCAAAAAAAATATTTATTTATGAAAAATCAAAATCAAATATTTTAAAGATTAGAAAACTTAAGTTACCTGGAACAATAGTAAAATCATTAGAAGATGGTGTAAATAATTCAGATCTAATTATTTTTTGTACACCTATGAGTGAGTATAAAAAACTTATTATCAAAATTAATAGATTTATTTCACCAAAGACAATTATTACAGACATTGGTTCTTCAAAAATTGAATCATCAAAGATTATTAAAAAATTTTTGAAAAGAGGTATTCATTGGATACAAAGCCATCCTATAACAGGATCAGAAGTAAGTGGACCAGAGCATGGTAAAGAAAATATGTTCAAAGATAAGTGGTGTATTTTAATTAAAGATAAAAAAACTAACTTAAGAAATTTAAAATTTCTAGATTCTTTTTGGAAAAAAGTTGGCTCTAAAACAGTCATGATGAATGTAGAAAAACATGATAAAATTTTCTCAATCACAAGTCATTTACCTCACTTGGTTGCTTACAATTTAGTAAAATCTGCTCAAGATTTTGAAAAAAAACAAAAATATGATCTAATTAAATTTAGTGCGGGTGGTTTAAGAGACTTTTCACGTATAGCAGCGTCAAATGAAATAATGTGGCGAGATATATTTTTCGATAATAAATTAAATGTTTCAAGAGCTATTGATATTTTTGTTAAAAATCTAAATTCATTCAAAAAAGACATTAATTCAAAAAATAGCAAGTCAATTATAAAGAAATTGATACAGACAAAAAAAGTGAGATCTAAAATCTTGAAATTAAAACAGGATATAAACAAACCTGATTTTGGAAGAAATTAATATTTTTTTAAGTTACTTACTTTTTTAACCTTTAAGTTAGCTGTTTTTTCAATTAATTCTATTGTTCTATTTGTAGGCATTATTAATACTTTTTTTCTCGGTCCATAAGCGTGAATAAATTTTGATTTGTTTAAACATATACCAACATGACCTTTCCAAAAAATTATATCACCTTTGTCAAATTTTTTACTTTTTTCTTTTTACAGTATTTAATTTGATCTTTTGAGTCTCGTGGAAAGAAGATTCTATTATAGTAAAAATAAATTTGAATTAAAGCAGAACAGTCAATTCCATCTAAAGTTTTGCCACCCCACAAGTATTTACTATTTAAGAATAATTTGATTATTTTTAAATAATTTTTTTCATAATGATTAATAAATTTAGTATCCCTTTTTTTTAATCCACTTGTTTTTTTCAAATTCAAAATATTTTTTATTTTCACTCAGCACTGCTATGCCAGAAGCAAAATAAAGAAAATTATTTGAGGGAGAAAATTTATTTTTTTTCTTAATATAAATCCTTGATTTCGATTTAAAAATCTTTAATTGAGGTTTAAAATTTTTTCTGAATTTTCGATCCCTGATATAACCTAAATAATTATCAAAACAAGTTTTGATTTTAAGCCAACCTTTTTTTTTGTTTAATATTTTGAATTTTTCTCCGTACAATATCTGGGTACTTACTTCTGATCTAATATTAGGCTTAGTATAAATGTTATTTACAGGAGTATTTAAAAAATTACTTTCCATTTAATTTTTGACTGGCGCTACTTTGCCAATCCAAATTATTAAAAAGAGGACTGGTAAACCTAAAAAAGCAGTTAATGAGAAAAAGTATGGATATCCCATAAAATCTACCCAACCACCAGCATACCCTGCAATTAATTTTGGTATAAAAAGCATAATTGAGCTAAATAATGCATACTGTGTTGCTGTAAATTTTATTGAAGTTAATCCAGACAAATAAATTACAAATGCAGCACCTGCGAACCCACTAGATATATTATCCGCGGTAATAACAGTTATTAAAAAATTAATACTTATTGGTGATATAGCTAACCACGCAAATAATAAGTTACTTGAAGCTGCAATTAAAGCTCCAAAAAACAAAGATTTCATTGTGCCAAATTTATAAGAACAATATCCACCAATAAATCCACCTAGTATTGTTGCAAATACACCAAAAAATTTTGAGTAAGTTGCGATTTCAGAAATTTTATATCCTTTTTCTAAATAAAATATATTTGCCATTACCCCCATTACGATATCAGCAATTCTATAAAGAGAGATTAGAAGAAGTATTAGAAAAGCAAATTTTCCGTATCTTTTTATGAAATTTAAAATTGGACCCATATAACTTTTTGAAATTTTATTTTTTGGAGCAAATTTAAATAAGATTAATAAGGAAATTATTATATAAGAAAAAATAAAGCAGATTATTAATCTTGTTATTGAAAAAAGAAAGCTAAGTAAAACTTCTTTTTTTTCAAAAGGATTATCAATTATTGAGTATAAAAATATAAAGCCTATAACTGAAACAAAGATAGTTATTAAAAATTTAATATGATTGTCAGAATTAAAACTTCTTTTTAATTTCGGTTCATCCGAAATAAATGTCGCAAAAACACCAATTAACATGAAGATGGACATTATAAGATATACCTTTTTCCAAACATTTTGATCATAAATTTCAGTTCCAAAGAAAGAAGCAAGCCATAAACTTCCAGCACCAGCAACAAGCATTGCAACTCTGTATCCAGCAATATACATTGATGACAAAGGACCTTGTAAAGATTGTGGAGCTGACTCAATTCTAAATGCATCAATTAAAATATCTTGTGTTGCACTGAAAAAAGCTAGAATTGTTATAAATAAAGCAGTAAAAAATAAACTTTCTTTTGGATCTGTAAACGCTGTTAATATTAATGATATAATTATAAATAATTGAGATAATAAAAGCCAACTCCTTCTATGACCAAACTTTTTAAGTATTGGTAATCTGTAATTATCTACTAGTGGTGACCACAAATATTTGAATGCATAAGCAAAACCTGCCCAACTAAACAATGTGACAGTACTTCGACTAATCCCAGCCTTAACCAACCAAACAGAAAGAGTTGAAAAAACTAAAAGTATCGGAAGACCTGATGAGAAACCTAGACAGATCATTTTCAAAGGTTTTTTATCAAAAAAAATACTAATATTTTTCATTAATTAATTTCTCCAAAAAGAAGGCAGAAATAAAACTAGTATAGCAAATAGTTCTAGTCTTCCTAAAATCATACCAACACTCAATATCCATTTGGATACATCTGGTAATGATGAAAAATCACCATTTGGACCAATAATAGAACCTAATCCTGGTCCAACATTAGATATAGCCGTTGCTGCTCCAGAAATAGATGTAATAAAATCAAGACCAGTGAGTGAAAGCAATGTAGTGATAAAAAAAAATATAATCAAATACATGTATATAAAAGAAATGATTGATGAAATAAATTTATTATCAATTGGATTTTGATCATATTTTAAAACAAAAATTCCTTTTGGATAAATTATTTTTTTTAAACTATTAATTATAAAAGAATAAAGAATTTGAAATCTAAATATTTTAATCCCACATGTTGTAGATCCCGCACAACCTCCAATAAACATCAAAATTAAAAATAGGACTAGAGAAAAACTTCCCCAGTTATCGAATTGAGCATTGACATAGCCAGTACCTGTTAAAATTGAAATTATATTAAATAAAATTGCCATAAAACTGAAAGTATCTAAATTACTGACAGCTAGATATATTGATAGAATTACTATACTGCCAAGTATTATTTTAAAAAAAGTTTGAATTTGGATGTCATTAAAAAAAATCATTTTATTTCCATTAATGAATTTTATGTATGCAATAAAAGGAAGACTGCCTAATAAAATAAAAATCATAGCTGATATTTCAATAGATGTACTATTAAAATAACCAATAGACTCATTATAATTAGAAAAACCTCCCGTTGCGATAGTTGTCATAGAATGAGTGATACTATCAAATAAACTCATTCCAAAAATGAAATAAAACATTGCACAAAGTGTAGTTAGACCCGTGTAAATATATATTAATCTCATAGCTATCTCTTTTGATTTTGGGAGAATTTTTTCAGAAGAGTCATTATTTGAAATTTTGAATAACTGCATACCACCAACATTCATAATTGGCATTAATGTTATCGCCATAATGATTATTCCGATACCACCTAGCCACTGAAGTAGAGCTCTCCATAATAAGATTCCTTTTGGCATTTCATTAAGATTAGAAATAACAGTTGAACCAGTGGTAGTAATTCCAGACATACTTTCGAAAAAAGCATTAGTAAAAGAAAAATCAATATTCGAGAAAACAAAAGGAAGAGAGCCAAAAATTGCTATACTCAACCAAGATAATGCGGTTAAAAGAAATGCTTGTTGTAAATTTAACTTTTTATCATGATCTAAATTAGATAAGAAAAATAAGGTTCCAAAGATTATTGTAACAATTGATGCACCAAAAAAAGAAGAATCTACCTCTTTATAAATAAATTGCGCAAATATTGGAACAAACATAAAAAGCCCTAGGATTATTTGAAGGATTCCTAGTGTAAAAAAAACAGTTTTATAATTAGACATTTTGAAAGAACATTATTTTATGGTAAATAAATTTCAACTCTATATGAATTAACTTAATCATATATTTAAGATTTTATAAGAAATATTCATGATTAAAAAAGAAAATTTAGACAAAACAAGTGCTTGGCCTTTTGTAGAAGCAAAAAAGATGCTTCGAGAAAGAAAGTCTCTTATTGAAAAAAAAGGAAAAATTACACTCCAAACAGGTTATGGACCAAGTGGTTTGCCGCACATAGGAACATTTGGGGAAGTTGCAAGAACCTCAATGATTGTTAATGCCTTGAAAAATCTAACAGATCTTCCCACAGAAATTATTACTTTTTCTGATGATATGGATGGGCTTAGAAAGGTTCCAGATAATGTACCCAAAAAAGAATTATTAGAAAAAAATCTCCATAAACCATTAACTGAAGTTCCTGATCCATTCGACAAATTTAATAGTTTTGGTGAACACAATAACCAAATGCTTAAAAATTTTTTAAATAATTTTAATTTCGAATATAGTTTTAAAAGTTCAACTGAACTTTATAAATCAGGTTTTTTTAACTCATCTCTTCAAGTCATTTTGGAAAATTATGATGGTGTTATGAATATAATTTTGCCTACTCTAGGAAAGGAACGTCAAAAAACTTATAGTCCCTTTTTGCCTATTTGTCCTGAAACCGGTCATGTTTTAGAAATTCCAGTAAAAGAGATAAATAAAAAAAATTCAAAAATTATATTTGATAATAATGGAAAAGACTTAGAGAAAAGTATTTTAGATGGAAATTGTAAACTTCAATGGAAAGTTGATTGGGCCATGAGGTGGTATGCTCTAGATGTGGATTTTGAAATGTACGGAAAAGATTTGATTGAAAGCGCTATTCTCTCAACAAAAATAATCAAATTAATTGGAAAAACCAATCCATCTGGATTTGCTTATGAATTATTCTTAGATGAAAAAGGTGAAAAAATTTCTAAATCAAAAGGAAATGGGATTACAATAGATCAGTGGCTTGAGTATGCATCCCCAGAAAGTTTATCTTTATACATGTATCAAAATCCAAAAAGAGCAAAAAAATTGTATAAAGAGATAGTTTCAAAAACTGTTGATGAATATTTGGAATTGTTAGAGAAAACAAAAGACCAAGATGAATTACAGCTTTTGATGAACCCCATTTGGCATGTTCATAATAGTGAGGTGCCAAAAGAACGAATGATAATGTCTTTCTCTATGCTACTTAATTTAGTTGAGACAAGCAATGCTGATAACAAATCTCTTCTTTGGAAATTCGTTAAAAAATATAAAAAAAATATTAATGAAAAAGATTATCCAATTTTTGATAAATTAGTTGGATATGCGATTAAATACTTCAATGATGTTATTAAAAAAGATAAAAAGTATAAAAAACCTAATATTGATGAAAAAAAAGCCCTTGAAGCTCTAATCAAAAAACTTGAAAACTGTAATGATGAAATGTCACCTGAAGACATTCAAACAATGATATATTCAACTGGAAAAGAGAATGGCTACTCAAAAAATTTAAGAGATTGGTTTAAATTAATTTATGAAGTTGTATTTGGTGACGAAAATGGACCGAGAATGGGTTTTTTTATAAGTTTTTTTGGTGTTCAAGAAACAAAAGATCTTATAAAAAATAAAATTAAATAATGTTTTCAAATATAAGATCATTAATATTCAAACTAGATCCTGAGGCAGCACATAATTTAGCAATTAAGTCTTTAAAATTTAATTTTGTGCTAAGTATGCCAGATGAAAATAAATTTGATCCAATTTTTAAAACAGAATTGTTTGGAAAAGAAATTGAGAATCCTATTGGTATGGCAGCTGGATTTGATAAAAATGCAGAGGTATATAATTCTTTATTTAAATTAGGTTTTGGTTTTGTTGAAGTAGGAACGATTACGCCATTAAAACAATATGGCAATCCAAAACCTAGGGTCTTTAGGCTAGTTGAAGATGAGGCATTAATTAATAGACTTGGTTTTAATAATCTTGGCGCAGAAAATATAATTAGCAAGATTAAAAAAAATAAAAAAACCGGAACACTTGGAATAAATATTGGACCTAATAAAGATACAAAAAATAGAATAGAAGATTATTTGAAATGCCTGAAGATCTTTCATCAAGAAGCAGATTATATTGCAATTAATATTTCATCTCCAAACACTGAAAATTTAAGAAAATTTCATAATCAAAAACAATTAGACGATTTACTAAAAAGTATCAAAGAAGAAAAAAAAAATCTTAATTCAAAAATTCCTATTGTTGTAAAAGTATCGCCAGATGTTGTTGATGGTGAAATTGATGAAATATCGCAAGTTCTTTTAAGTAATAATGTTAACGGAGTAGTAATTTCAAACACATCAGATTCGTCAAGAGAAAGCTTAGTAAATATTCAAAAACATCAAAAAGGTGGATTATCTGGTAAACCAATAAAAACAAAATCTACTATCTTAATAAATAAATTTTATAAATTACTTAATGGTAGAATTAAAATTATAGGAGTAGGTGGAGTAGACTCTGGTGCGAGTGCCTATGAAAAATTTGAAGCTGGAGCAGATTATATTCAGTTGTACACTGGAATGGTTTATAGAGGTCCTAATATTGTCAACATGATTAAAAAAGAGCTTAGAGAATTATTATTAAAAGATGGTGTAAAAAATTTTAGTGAAATTATTGGAAAAAAAACAAATACTTAAATGTATTAAACTTGACGTCATCAATATCTCACTTTATATAGTTCTTGTTTTATGTCAAAAAAATGTGAATTAACCGGGAAAATCCCAATGAAAGGTCATAACGTTAGTCATGCTAACAATAAGACGAAAAGAAGATTTTTACCCAATTTAAAAAAAGTAAAATTTACAAGTGAACTATTAAAAAGGAGTTTAAAATTAACAGTAAGTAATGCAGGTGTAAGATCAGTAGATAAAAGAGGCAGTTTTGATGAGTTTTTAAAAAATGTTAAGAACAAAAATTTGTCTCCCAGACTAAAAAAATTAAAAAAAAGTTTATTAATAAAATCTCCATATCAAAAAAAAATAGTTCAATCTAAAACAGCTTAATGAACAAACTTTTCACTCTTCTATCATTTTTGATGGGAGCAATTGTTTTATTGTCAAATTATCTTGTTCAGTTCCCTATAAATCATTATGGTCTAAATGAAGTATTGACTTATGGAGCTTTTAGTTACCCAATCGCTTTTTTAATCACAGATTTAGCTAATAGATCATTTGGTAAATTAGTTGCTAGAAAAATTGTTTATCTTGGTTTTTTAATAGGTATTGGATTTACAGTTCTTTTTTCTACAAACTTTGCAGACTTGATATCTATAAGAATTGCTATTGGATCTGGAACTGCTTTTTTGACTGCCCAACTTATAGATGTTCAAATATTTGATAATTTAAGAAAAAAAAAATTGGTTTATAGCTCCACTAACTTCTTCAATGGTTGGATCAACAGTTGATACTTTATTATTTTTTTCAATCTCTTTTTATGGAACAAGTGTACCATGGTTTACATTGGCACTAGGAGATTTAGCAGTAAAGATATTTGTAGCATTGATAATGTTAATTCCATTTAGATTGTTGTTAAACACATTTAAACCAATTTAGATTTAATACAGATATTTGTAAGCTAAAATTTTGTAAGCTAATTTTGCAACTAAAAAGTTATAAGAGTTAAAACCTTTTATTGGAGACAATTCGTTAATGTCTGCACCCACTATATTTGAATTTTTAGCAGCTATTCTGATAATATTTAAAGTTTCATCCCAAAGTAATCCACCAGGTTCGGGAGTTCCAGTTGCTGGCATTATACTTGAATCTAATCCATCAACATCAAAAGTTAAGTAAACAGTTTTATTACTTATTAACTTTTTAAAATTTTTCATATTCCACTTGGATTTATCTTTAGCCCAAAAAATATTTATTCTTGATTTATTTTTCTTTAAGAAAGGTATTTCACTCTTTGAAATATTTCTTATACCGAATGAAATTATTGATACATTTTTATGATCAAGACATCTTCTAATGGCAGAGGCATGTGAAAACTTTTCTCCATTATAACTTTCTCTTAAATCAGCATGTGCATCAAAATGTAATAAACAAATTTTTTTATATTTTTTTACAAAAGGCTCGATACACCCTGGAGTTATTGAATGTTCACCTCCAAAAGTCATTGGAAAAAGTTTTTTATCTAAGATTTTTTTATTAATATTTGCCATTTTTTTTAGAGCTGTATTGATATTTTTATCAATTTTGAAAGGTTTTAAAGTTTTAATACCTATTTTTTTGTAAGGCTCACAATGTAATTCCTCATCATAAAGCTCTACTTGATGAGAGGCTTTAATAATTTCTTTTGGACCATTTTTAGTGCCTCCACCATAACTTACAGTTTTTTCTAAACCAAAGGGAACAATAACCACCTTTTCCTTAAAACTGAATTTATTATCAATTCCAAGAAATCCTTTTTTATTTGATAGATATTTCAATTTATTTATCCAAAAATTTTAGAAAAATTTTTTCTTTTTCTACTTTTCCATTCACCTTTGTGGTAAGCATCGCTAGCAATCAATGGTAACACGCTAGTTGCTTCCGCAAAAACCATCTGTTCTTTTGTAACGTCTACTTTACCCCATGAACTCGCTTCTTTTAAAGTTGAACTACTGCAAGCACCATCTCGTGAGTCAGCTACGGTTATCTGTATAGCGTATTTATGCATATCAACCTCTTTACCCAATAATTCTGCACAGATTACTGTGTCTTGAATAAAATTCTTCGGCACTCCACCACCTATCATAAAAAGACCAGATCCTTTTGATTGTATCTTAATTTCTGTTAATTCACGAAACTCTCTTATTGAGTCAATTGTCATATGTTTTTTCGGATTTTTTTCTTGATGAATAACTAAACCAAAGCCAGCGCTAGAGTCAGTAAAAGCTGGACAAAAAATTGGTACATTATAGTCAAAAGCTGTTTCTATTAATGAATCTTTTTTTATTGAATTTTCTTTTAAATATTTACCCATTTCATTGATGAACTCTCGTGAAGTATAACTTCTTGGCTCTAATGAATCTGCAATTTCACATATTTTTTTATCGCATATTTGAAGTTCATCTTCATCAATGTAGGTATCATAAATTCTATCTATATAATTCTCCCTTAATTCCGTATCATTTTGGAATTGAGAACCTTGATAGTGTTTAAATCCTAATGCTTCAAAAAAATCCATATCAATTATTGATGCCCCAGTAGCCACGATAGCATCCACCATATTATATTTAACCAAATCTTTATAAATATTCATACATCCAGCTGCAGATGTTGATCCAGCTAATGTTAAAAAAATTGTGCATTCTTTATCTTTAAGCATTTCATTATAAATATTTGCGGCGTTTGCAGTTTCTCTAGAAACGAATGACATCTTTTCCATCGAAGAAATTATTTTTCTAGAATCAAAAGAAGTTATATCTATGTGTTCAACAGGATTTTTAAGAAAATCTTTTTTAATATTATGGCCCACTTTTTTTTTTGACATTAAGCAACTAATGTAGCTTTATTGACGTCTTTATCGTAGAGACTCATTATTGGGCTATCTTCCACCTCGTAAATTTCATCAGAAAAGAAACCATTAAACTGTGTTCTAAATGTTAATCCATATGCTCCTAATTGACCAAGTTCAATATAATCATTTTCTCTTATATTATTTGGCAAGAGGAAAGGACCCTTCATGTAGTCCATGCTATCACATGTTGGACCAAAGAAGTCAAAAGCAGTAAGTTTTTTTGAAATAATTTTATTAGAACTCTCTTTAATCATTTTAGATGGATAAACAATATTTGGAGTTCCAGCATCAAAAAGTGTACCGTAAGTTCCATCATTAATATAAAGTTTTTGTTTTTTTCTCAAATTAACTCTTACTATAGTTGATCCACTTTCTGCGACTAATGCTCTTCCTGGCTCACATATAATCTCAGGTAAAGTATTTAATTTTAAATTTTCTAGACCTTTTGTTATTTCATTAAAATAACTATCTAATGACTGAGGAATCAAATCAGGATAAATAGTTGGGAAACCACCACCTACATTTATATAGTCTGGTATAATTTTTGTTTTTTTTATTATGTTTCCTATTTCTGTAATTCCTTTTGCATACGAAATTGGGTGCATACACTGAGATCCAACATGAAAACTTAATCCGATTTTATTTGAATATTGTTTTACAAGTCTTAATAATCCTGCTGCTTCTGTATTTAGTGCACCAAATTTTTTTGATAAATCAATTTCAGCATGCTCATTTGAAACTGCAACTCTCACAAAAAGTTCAAGATCTTTAGCATTGCTAGTACTTTCAATTATTTTAATTAATTCATCTTTTGTGTCTAATGCGAATGTTTTTATACCATATTTAAAATAAGCATCCCTTATACTTTCACGACTTTTCACAGTATGCATATATGAGCATTTTGCAGTTTGGCTAAACTTTCTAACAGATTTTATTTCTTCAACTGAAGCAACATCAAATTGGTCGATACCACTCTTAATAAGAGTTTTAAT
>MDTB01179080.1_pt1 | contig 14983 bp, 18 predicted proteins | sample 811161 | NCBI WGS metagenome assembly MDTB01 (sample SAMN05326650, study PRJNA326480) | marine metagenome | isolation source: seawater | place: Mediterranean Sea | collected 2009
AGACTTAATGAAGGATCTGTTATAGAACTAGATAGATTAGCGGGTGATCCTTTAGACATATTAATAAACGGAACTATGATTGCTAAAGGAGAGGTTGTAATGGTAGGTGAAAGATTTGGAATAAGATTTTCCGAGATTGTTGACCCTCAAAAGAGAATTGAGAGTGTAAAATAATCGTCTTGTGCCATTTTTTTGACGTTTTTATGGATAAAACTTAAAAAATCACTATTTAACTACCTTAAATCTTTATTTTTTTTGGCATGATTTTTGCCTTTCCTTATAATGCAAGGAGGCATAAATGCAACTACAGGATATAGATTATAATCAGATTATTATTGTTCTCTTATTTCTAGGGTTTTTGGTAACTCTTCAACAATTGATAAAGAAGAATAAATTTAATTTACAAGGAAAATTTAATAATCGAAAACGGATTAACCTAGTTGATGCATTTGGAATAAGTCCAAATGAACACATTAGCTTACTGAGAGTGGACAATAAGGAATACCTTTACTTTCATAGTAAAGGTAATTCACCCGTGATATTCCCTCACGAAACAGACAAGAATTTACGTGTAACCACTTCAAAGCCCGAAAAAATAAGGAAAGTTAACGAAGTGACAATGGAAAGTAAATCTCTAGATAAACAAAATAACAAGAAACCATCGATTTTATCTGAAGCTATTTCTGCTGCGAGAAAAATGAACCCTCAATTAGGCTTTAAGAAATGAAAAAACTTAAATCTATATTTTACATATTATCATTTTCAATTTTAATTATTCCTCTAAATGCAGGCTACGCCCAGGAGGCATTTTCATCTTTTGCTGAAGGGCTTCCAGCATTAAAAATTCAAAGTAACGAACAAAATGAAACGACTTACTCATTATCATTACAAATATTAGCATTAATGACAGGTTTAACTTTACTACCTTCATTGGTTCTTGGTGCAACCTCCTTCACAAGAATTATTATTGTTTTATCGATTCTGAGACAAGCTATGGGAACTCAACAAACCCCACCTAATCAGGTCTTGATAGCAATAGCACTGTTTTTAACCTTTTTTATCATGACACCCACATTAACTGAAATCAATGATAAGGCCCTTGATCCTTATATGGAGGGAGAAATGCCTGCAAAATTAGCTTTAGCATCTGGCTCAAATACCTTGAAAGAATTTTTAGTTAAAAATACAAGAGAAAACGATTTACGGATGTTTACAGATTTAATTGGTGACAAAGGCTACGAAGATCATACAAAAATACCACTTACAGTAATACTTCCTGCTTTCATTACCTCAGAGTTAAAAACTGCATTCCAGATTGGCTTTCTTTTATTTCTCCCATTTTTAGTAATTGATATGGTGATCGCGTCTATACTTATGTCTCTTGGTATGATGATGCTTAGCCCAATGCTCGTTGCTCTCCCCTTCAAATTACTACTTTTTGTTCTTGTTGACGGGTGGGCTATGACTGTCGGCTCACTAGTCGCAACTTATGCTTCCAACTGATAAAGGATAGAAGAATGGAATTCGATACAAATGTAAATTATCTTCAAGATGCATTTTGGCAAATTATTTTAGCAGCAGGACCAATTCTAGGCGTGGCATTGGGCATAGGCTTATTAATAGGAATAATTCAAGCAGCCACATCGATCAATGAAATGACTTTGAGCTTTGTACCCAAATTAGTACTTGTCCTAGTAACTTTAGCATTATTGGCGAATTTTATGATGATAGAGCTAACGGATTACTTCGCATATATCTTCGATCAAATTGCCTCCATTGGACAAGCTTAAGTATGGAGGAAAACCTCAACGAAATATTGCCAGGTCTTGATCTTCAAAACCTTATTCAATTTTTGTTAGCATTTTTCCTTACCAGTATAAGGTTAAGTGCTTTTTTGATTGCTGCTCCACTTTTTAATGCAGCTTTCTTTATGGTAAGAATAAGAGTTCTGATTGCAATGGTGATTTCAGTTATAGTTTTCTCAACGCAGGAAGTCGAAGTTGATGTATCAGTTTTAACTTCAGCGTTTGGTATAATAGTAATTGCTAAAGAAATAGCCATTGGGGCAACAGCTGGGCTAATTTTATCAATTATGTTTGCTGCTGTTACTCTAGCAGGTGAAAAAATAGCGACCAGCGCCGGATTGAGTTATGCTGCCCAAGTAGATCCTGTATCCGGTGTTCAAACGCCAGTAGTCAGTCAGTTGCTAGCTCTTTTTCTGCTAGCAGTATTTATTTCTGTTGACGGTCACTTAGCTTCCTTAAGAATAATTATCGAAAGTTATGATTTTGTTCCAATTGGTACACTTTCATTACCTTCTACACTGATTCAAGGTGGTATGGAGGCCTCTGGATCAATGTTTTTAAATGCATCAATAATAATGCTCCCCGTGATTATAATAGTGTTACTAATAAATGTAGCAATTGGTATCATTACTCGGTCTGCGCCTCAACTGAACCTATTTTCCTTTGGCTTTCCTATAACTATTTTAGGAACTTTTATAGTTTTATATTTTTCAGTAAATAGTCTAGGTCACGCTTTTTCTGACCTTGTCAACGCTTCCCTTGATCACCTCATGCAAACAATAGTGGGTTTGAGAAATGGCTGAAGAAAATCAAGACGGACAAGAAAAAACCGAGGAACCCTCCCAACGTAAAATAGATAAGCAAAAAGAAGACGGAAAAGTTCTCACATCAAAAGAAATGTTTGTATTTACGGTAATATCTGGAGGTTTTTTATTGATGTACGCATTTTCATTCTTCTTCAAAAATATGTTATATGAATGGGGAGATTTATTTGTTTTTTCAGCCTACGATAGGCTAGATGATCTTCCTGCCACCAAAGTTTTGCAGGCGCTATGGTTTATATTAAAAATAACGCTTTTTGTTGGAGTACCGATGCTTATTATTGTTTTGGCAACTCAATTTGCCGTAGGGGGGATAAACTTTGCTCCAAAAGCAATGAATTTTAAAACAAATAGGATAAACATCCTGACCGGTATAAAAAGAATGTTCTCTATGAAAAGCTTTGTTGAATTAGCTAAATCACTTTTGAAGGTTACTATTTTATTTTCTGCAGGTATTTTGGTAATTTATTATCAAATGCCCAGCATTCTGCGCATTACTGACGGTAGTCTCGAGAATGGATTGAAGCACATCTATAGCGCCTTTCCTATTCTTATAGGTGCTCTGTTAGGTGGCCTGCTAATTATAGCTGCAATTGATTACTTTTATCAAAGATATGAACATTTAAAATCTTTGAGAATGACCAAACAAGAGGTAAAAGATGAATATAAGCAAACTGAGGGATCTCCTGAAGTAAGGGCTAAAATAAGAAGACTTCAAATGGAAAGTGCTAGCAAGGCAGCAAAACAGCAGGAAGCTCTTGATAATATTGGAGAAGCTACTGCCATAATTACTAACCCTACACATTTTGCAATAGCTCTGAAATATGAAGTTGGACAAGCCGGTGCACCTAAGATTATTGCTATGGGTAAAGGGCTTATTGCAAAAAGAATTATTGAATTAGGTAATGAGAAAAATATCACAAGTTTTAGAAGCCCTTTATTAGCTAGAGCATTATTTTTTACTAGCGAAATAGGTGAAGAAATCTCGGAAAAACTATACTCTGCCGTAGCTGTAGCTCTGGCATATGTTTATCGAATTGACAAAGGGGAATATATTGACGAACCTATAATTGATATTCCAGAGGATTTTAGATTTAACGAAAATGGTGCCAAAATAGAGGAAAATATAGATGCCTAGGAGACATCACGAATCGGTAGGAGATTATATCAGCTCAGCATGCTTTGGTGGAGTAGCCTTCATAGCGTTTGTTAATGGAATAGAAGCATATACTTCCGGTAACATTATTAGATCAATAGCGATATGGATTATAAGTTTTTTTTTATTTTTAGCTGTATTTCGCTATCCAATAGCTAGGGCCTATGATCAGTTCTTTAAATTACGTTTTAAAAGAAAAAATGATAACCTGTAATCAATGTATATATTTATTTGTTACTCACGACCCCAGAAGACGTTGGGGATGTCGAAAATTTGGTTTTAAATCACATAAAATTCCGTCACAAATCGTAATGGCTACAACTGGCACGAAATGTGCTTATTATAACAAGCGAAATTTAAAAAAATCTGTTGCAAACCCTAGGAGGTAAAGGGAATGAGTTCTGATCTAAGTACAATAGAAGAAAGTATCAAAATTGCCCTGGACGCCGCTGATGCGGCGACAGACGTTACCTCTGAATATAATAAGGTGAAAAGAGAACATAAAAAACTGGAGGCTCAAGTGAAGCAAATACACCGATACACCACAATTATCTTTGGTAGTTCAATGGCCGCAGCTGTTGTTGCTATGATCTTCTCCTCAGTATTGTATTTTCGCTCGATGTCAGATTTAGGAGTTATGACTACAACTAACAGAGAAGCTTTAGTCATATTTGCAGAAAATGTAGATGACCTAAAGGATAATGTTAAAGCTTTATCGGTTGCAATGGATAGCCAAGTGGCTCTTGAAAAACAAAACAAAGAATTGGCAGAAGAATTAGCTTCTTTAAGAAGAGAAATCTCTGTAGCAACTAATGCTATGGCAAATAAAGTACTGGAGCAGAACAAGAATTTACAAACAAATATGACAAAAAGTACGGAGCAGGCAATAAATATTTTTGCAGAGCAACTGGCAAAATCGTTTGAAAATCGACTAAATAATTTGAATAAGGGTATAACAGTCTATCAAAAGCAGTTATTGGATTCCTTTCAGAATATGAATTCACTAATGAATGATAATGACGCTATGGAAAAAATTTCTAAATCTCAATCACAATTAACTGAGGAAATAAGATCCTTATACAAAAAGAATGAAGAGATCTTTAGTAAAATCAAAAGTAATGATGGTCTAATAAAATATCCTTGAGCTTAGAAAATATTTAATAGAGATAGAAAATGCAGGATGATATAGAAAATATAAATCAATCTCCTGAGGAGCTTTTGGACGGAAATATTACTGAGAACAATGCTCCCAATATTGAAGAATTTGTAAAGGATGATGATGTTTTAAAAAGCTTTCTAAAGCTCAAGGAGCATGGGCAGTCATCAAGAACAAGAGCCTTAAGACTTAAAGAAGAAGATGTTATAGTCGCGGTTGATGGAGTGACTTTTCATGATACTGTTGACAACCTTGTAGACCTTTTAGCAAGCGAAGAAGGTGAAAACTCAAAATGGTTATTAACTATTTGGCGCAATGGCAAATTTTTTGAAATTTTTACACGAGGACCCCTGGGTGGAATACTTGAGTTTACGAGACCAGATGAGTCAAAAATGATAGCTGAACTTTTTGAAAAAAGAGATATCGGAGAAAAAGATGACTACCGTATCTATGAGGCTCTAAGAGATGTTAAAAGAGTTGTAGATGTTTATGACACTTCGTTCAGTAATGTTGCTGTTATTATGCCACCAGTTTGGTTAATACAGCAAAAAATGTGGGAGCCTTTGTTGGCGATACTTTGCGTGTATTTAATTACTTTTAGTGTAAATATTTTTCTTTTTGTTTTAGCCGTGATACTTCTAGGCTTTTATTTTAAGAAAGGTCAAGTTACGCTTCGAAGGAGTTACGGGCTATTCCAAGATCGTCAAGTATGGGCGATATTAGCAGCCAGGTCAGACCTTGAAGCTCAGGAATCATGCAGATCCATTGACGAAAAAGTTAATTTTATTAATAGCTTAGTTAAACCATACAAAAAAGAAATCAAAAAGCCAAAAAGAAAAAATACGAGTGGCAACGTGCGAAAGTTTACCCAGCAATTTAATTAACTTTCTTAAAGGGTTCTTAATATCTTATCAATCATTCTTGTATATATGGAATGTCTGAAGCAGGAATACAGAAACCTGTTTTATTCTAATTACCTTTTTGGAAATACTGCAAAAGGATTGGGTCGGATAGTTTTAAGAATTTCCGTAAACGGAAAAATTGGTGGACTTTTCTCTCTTTTCGCAACAAGAAAATGAATATGGGGTTGCATCTCTGAGGGAAACGAATAAAGAGCTGTCCAATTTGTATCAAAAGGGTAATTTTTAAAAAAATTGAGAAAATAATCTTGTTTTGACCCTACCGCTTTCAAATATCTATTTACACACGCAAAAATACCGTTACTCTTTAGTGCTCTTTGTATATTTTTAAAGTAAAATTCTATTGTTTGTAAATTCATTTCCATCATAGATCTGATGTTTATGAAAGCATCTACTGAACTTTCTCCTAATACTTCATTAATAGTCCATCCAGGCAGAATTAGAAAGTCAAAATCTTCATTAATGATACTGGCTTTTTTCTCCAAAAAGTCACTATATCCTAAAAATTTTTTTTCCTTAAATTCCTGTGAGAGGTAATAACTCTGTGCCACGTTAACCTCTGGAAGGTCAAAAATAACAACTCTTGAAAGTGGAATATTACTCTTAATCTTTGCAGCCACCCCTCCGTAACCTGCTCCAATCTCACAAATAAGTGGCCGAGAGGACTCTAAATGAGCCAGCTGATTTAATATAAACCACGAATGATATATATCATCTATATCGTGATTATTAAATCTAAACATTCTATCTTTACCTAAATGCCTGATGCTTACGTTAACGACCTGTGGTGAACCAGTTTCTCCTAGACAATTATCTAAAATAAATGACTTCTCTATTGCTTCCATTAAGGCGCTAATTTTTCCTTTTATTTGTTCTGCAACTCTCTTAGGCACTAAAGTATCTTCCAAAAGGTCGGGGAAATCTCCTCTTTTCATGTCCTTCCAAAGATCGTGGTTCTCTTCTTCGAACCTTTTGTTACTTATACCGATGAGATTATCATTAAACCCGAGCGTAAGAGCATTCCTAAGCATTCGTGGCCAAATATCTTCTTTGTCTATCAATGTCTCATAACCATCTGGAAAGGCATCCCAGTTTGAGCTTTTGAAACCCTCCTTGTTATTCTGGTTAGCCAGAAGATAATTTCTTTTCATGAAGTCGAATGGGTATTCTTTTGAGGTCAAAGGAAAAGCCTTCTTAATAACTTTTAGGTACTTTTACTGATAGCCAATAATAATTGCAAGGCGTTTGTACTAACCTCTTTTTATTTCTTGGAGAGTTTCTTTAAAAGTGTTTCTCAATTTTCACTAAAAGGTATAATTAGAAATTTATTTCAATTTCTATTCTTCTGTTCTTCTCTCTACCTGCAGAAGTATCATTCGAGTCGATCGGCTTTGACTCTCCGAAACTTACAGCTTTCATCCTGTCTGTATTTATATTTCCTGTTTTTTCTAATTCTTGAACAACGCTTGATGCTCTTGCCGCAGCTAAATCCCAATTATCTCTAAAATTCCCCCCAAACATAAGCGGAACATTGTCAGTGTGCCCAGAAACAGTAATAGAACCTTTTTCACCAATCCCTTTGTCAGCAATTTTTGACATTATACTTCTTGCCTGAGGAGTTAGATCAGCCGAACCAGATCCAAAAGCTCCTCCTGAACCTACAGTAACAAATATCTTACCATCTTTTCGCTCCACACTCACTAGCCCTTTATCTATCTCCTGCTTTAAGGCGACCTCTAATTGATTAGCGGCATCATCAGCAGCTTGCTCTTTGGAACTTTTATCTTGATCATCTTTCCCCTCGCCTTCTGCTCTCTCGGATCCTTTTGTTTCTCCTGAAGCTTGGTTTTCTGCCAAAGATGCTAATTCTTTTAATTTACTCTCTATGCCTCCAAATAAAACCTCTTGATCCATTTTACCTGTCTTATTTTTTGCTTCTTCGATTGCTTGTAAGGTTTCCTGAATTAATTTCGGCAAATTCTTCCCTTGCGTATTTTCATCATTAATTTCAACTTTTACAGCTTCACCTATTGCTTCTACCTTTATTTCGCCTTTTTCTACTTTCTCTTGAAGAGCTTCAACCAATTCTTTTGCACTCTTGTCAGTCTCTCCTCCCTCATCTGTTTTTGTTTTAACTTCTAAATTCTTCTTCTCTAAATTCGTTGTCTGCTGGGTCATACTTTTAGTTACAGAGGGACTAGGGGACGGGCTAAAATTTAAAGACAGAACAGTTGTACCTTTGGGCTGCTCCACAACGGGAACTAGCCTCTGAACTCCAAAGGCATTTTTTAGTGAACCGGAAATTTGTTTAAATTTAGGGACGTTAAATTCTGCAAATGATAAAATTAGAACAAAAAAGGCCATTAGTAGTGTTGCCATATCCGCAAACGTAGCCATCCAAGCAGGAGCACCAACGGGAGGGCATTTGGGACACTCCTCCTCCTCCTCCTCTTCAACTTCTGCTTCTTCTTCTGCCAACTTACTGTCCTAACCTAAATTATGCTGCTGCTTCGAGTTTCTCTTGAACTGCTGGCGGTAGGTTAGCAAGCATCTGGTCTTGAATATTCCTAGGTGACTCACCTCTTGCTATGTTCCTCAAGCCCATCACTACCATTTCTCTGTAGGTAGCCTCGTATGAAGTATAACCCTCCAACGACGTCAACATTGGCATAAATAACACATTGGCAATGAAAGCACCGTATAAGGTTGTAAGAAGTGCAACAGCCATTGCGGGACCAATTGCCTTTGGGTCTGCCATGTTTCCTAGCATTAAAACTAATCCCACCAGTGTTCCGATCATTCCCATAGCAGGCGCAATGTCTATCCAAGCCTTTACAACATTCTGGTTGCTCTCATGTCGGGCTTTCATGGCTTTTATTTCTTGGGTCAATTGAGCTGTTAACTTTGCCTCATCTGCACCGTCAACAAGCATTTGCAATCCCTTAGAAAAAAATTTATCAGGAACATCCTGACCCTCTAAGGCCATCATCCCATCTTTTCTTGCAATACCGGCAAGTTCAACCATTTTAGTAACCAATTCATCCTGTGGCTTAACTGGAGGAAGAAACGCCTTAGCCATTACCCCGAAAGATCCTAAAAATGTTGGGAGAGGACAGGTGTACATAACGCAAAAGAAAGTTCCTCCAAAAACTATTGATATGGAAGGTACATCTATGAATGGTCCAACACCGCCACCAGATATCATAGCATACAAGATAAAACCAATGGCTCCGAGTATTCCAAGTAGTGAGGCTATATCCATTTTAATTCCTTTTGCTCAATTTAATTTTATTTTTTTGCCTTTAAGCAAACACTTGCAAATATAATACCAAAATTTGTGTAAGTTACAGAAGAGCATTGAAAATTTGGCATTAAATTTGTTTAAGAGTATAATGCATCAAAAAACAAAAACAAGCTAGAGACACGCTATGAAACAAAATTTGCATTACATTGCTCTTGCATTGATAATTTCATCGAACCTATTTTTTTCGCAAGCCTATGCCGAAAAAAATAGGTTCAAAGCCGAGGAGCATATAATAATAGATAAACAGCTTAAAATCGAATGGTTAAGGTGTTCAGTTGGGCAAAGGTGGGATGGTTCCACTTGCATAGGAAAAATTGTTAATTTATCATTAGACACAGTACCACAGGCAATAAAAATGGCAGGTGAACAGCTTGGCGGCGTTTGGAGACTGCCAACGCATGTGGAACTGAAATCTTTAGTTTGTCGACACTGTCCTTCTCCAAAGATAGACAAAGATATTTTCCCAAATACAGACAATGCTCCCTATTGGACTGGAGACAAGAGCCTTTTTAATAAAAAGTTCTTCGTAAGTGTGAATTTTCATACAGGTTTTTCTTTTAACAGATTTTTACCCTTAAAAGAGCTAGCAATAAGATTGGTAAGGGACAGAAACAATTAAGAGTTGTTATTTTTTGGCTTTCTACTTCTAAGCCAAAGCCATAGTTTACCTAAAAACATAAAAAAGCCTAAAGTTAGAATTATTGTGGCAACAATCTCTGTAGTTATAAAGCTCAAGTAATGCATTTTTTCACTGGCAAGTAGACCAAGCACCAAAAGCATTATTGCTGCCAAGATAAAAGACCTAATAACTTTACAAGCAAAGCACGGTCCTTGAGGTACGTTTTTTTGTTTTATTCTAAACATTTTTTAAAATATCGATAAGATGTATTTTTATATTAAGTTTTTTTTATCCCCTGTTTATACTAATAATATAAAAAAGTGACCATTTTTTGTTTCTTTTTTTTGACATCAATAAAATATCAATACTTCCAATTTATGTTAAATTACTGTTTTTAAACGTTTTTTTATTCAAAAAACTGACAAATTTGTAAGTCAAATTGTTTTCTTTTTTTTTTGATAAGTTTTTGTTTTTCTTTGACTTGAAGGAGAAAAAAAATGCAATTATCACAATCCTTAAACTTAAAGCAAAAGCAGTCGTTAGTTATGACGCCTCAGTTACAACAAGCTATAAAGCTTCTCCAATTAACAAATATTGAGTTGCAACAATATCTTGAAGAACAGACTGCTGAAAACCCCTTTCTAGATGTTTCCGAAGAAAAAAAGGAATTAAGTGAAACAGAAAACCTGGCAAAGGAAATTGAAAGCAAAGAAAAAAATGAGAACGAAACTATTGACTTTCAAGACACCACAGATTTTTCTGATGATCCCACGAAGAATGAAGATTATGAAAATAGATTTGATAGCTCAAATTTTGAATTATCTTCTCCCAAAAATTCATCCTCAAGTTCCGAAGATTGGGATATCATCGCGAATACCATACCTACCCGCACTAAATCATTAATTAAGCACATTGAGGACCAATTACCCCTTTTACTTGATAAGCCAAAAGAAGTTTTTGTTGCGCAATATTTTTTGGAAGCTCTCGAACCTTCAGGTTGGTTGGGTAAAAGTATTGATGAAATTTCGCTAGAAAGTGGATTGCCAAAAATATATTTGGAAGAAATATTAGAGAAGTTACAAAAGATTGAGCCAACGGGTATTTTTGCTCGAAATCTATCTGAATGTTTAAAGCTTCAAATTCAGGAAAAAGATCTTTTGTGCGATCACTTCAAAGTTTTATTTGAAAATCTAGAAATGCTTGGGAAGGGGGAACTAGCTGCCTTAACCAAGAAAATAGGATGTAATGAGAAAAAACTTAAAGAATTATTAGGTATTATTAAAGGACTGGATCCTAAGCCTGGGAGCCTCTTTTCTTCAGAAATTCAGCAAATTACTAAACCAGACGTTATTGTAAGATTTCATAGCGGGTCTTGGTTAGTAGATCTTAACAAATCAACATTACCTACAATAAATGTAAATGAAGATTACGCAAAAAAGCTGTCACAAATAGATTCAGATAAAAAAGTTGACAGCTATGCTACCCAAGCTCTTTCTTCAGCAAGATGGTTAAAAAGGGCATTAGAGCAAAGAAATATCACGACCTTAAAGATAACTGCTGAAATCGTTAAGAAGCAAAAAAACTTTTTAGAGAGGGGCATTGATTTTTTAGAACCTCTTTCACTTAAAGACATCGCAGAGAATGTAAAAATGCATGAGAGCACGGTTAGCCGAGTAACAAATGGATTGTTGATTGCAACTCCCAAAGGTACTTTCCCATTAAAATCTCTTTTTAGTGTAACAATTGAGACTAAAGACAATAATTCGGGGACCTCTGCAGCAGCGGTAAGAAATATGATCAAGAACATCTTGAAGGATGAAAAAAGAGAAAAACCTTTTAGTGATGAATTGATTGCTAAATTAGTCAGTAAAAAAGGTGTCAAGCTTGCCAGGAGGACAGTCGCAAAGTACAGGGAAATGCTAAATATCCCATCATCATCCGAAAGAAAAAGAAGAGCAAGGCTGGAGTTGATAGGGAACGTTTAGAGGTAAATTTTTCAGAAATGAGGCACCTCATTCTCATTTCTGAAAAATAATTATTCTTCTCTTGGTATGGGGAAAAAACTCAACTTCCTATATTCTGGTTCCATTTCTTGATCATTCTCATCGAAATGGACTAATTTTAGCCCTAGACTAAACTCTTCTTTAAAAAACTGATCCATTTCTTTAAGAGTATTCTCAAAAATGTCAGATCTCATCTTACATCCTCCTTTTTTGTCTGAAATAGAGGTGCATTTATTATGCCAAGCAAGGAAAAATTAGCTTTTTTTATTGTCCTTAAATACTTCAATAATAGCTGAAACATGATCTTCACTAAGATCAAATCTTTTTCTTAACGCTTCTATTTTTTCTTCTTCTTCGTCAGAAATTTCCCCATCAAGTAAAGCGTTAGCGACTTCAGCTTCAAGGATAGCCTTTCTTCTTGCCACTTGGTTAGCAAAAGCATTGGCAACTATACCTGTCAATAAGGCAACTACACATACTCCCATGATCGCAGTTATTGCACCAATTACTTTACCAGCCGGAGTTAACGGTGAAACATCCCCATAGCCCACAGTGGTAAGGGTTATCAACGACCACCACATTGTTTCTGGTATAGATCTGAATTTTTCCGGCTGAGCATTATGTTCGGCTACATACATCATAGCAGATGAAAAGAAGAGTGCTATGGCAAAAAGATATAGGGCGGCAACGAAAGAACTTCTTTCATGACTAATAGCTGACCAAAGATCTTCTAATGCCGTTGAATAATGTGAAATCTTGAGTAGTCTTAGCAATCTTAGTACTCTTAACCATCTCAAATCTACACTTACTATGAACAACGCCAAAATACTTGGCACTATTGCTAGGAAGTCAATAATCCCAGTAAAACTAAAGATATAGCTAAATCTCTTACCCAGCGTCGTAGTATATACAGTGTCTTTCTTTGCCGAGCTTGCCCAGATACGCGCCAAATATTCGATTGAAAAAATAATTACTGAGAAAATCTCAAAATACAAAAAAATTTCTGAATAACTGTTGCTTAAACTTGGAACTGATTCAAGCGAGACAGCTATCAGATTAAGTAATATAAGTGTTGATAATATTACTTCTGTATACCAACTGATGGTGTCATCCGGCTTGCTCTTATCTAAGATTTCAAGCAAACGTTCCTTTGTAATCATAAACAGCAAGCTCTTTTTCTCATAATATCCTAATTAATTTATACCCAAGCCTTACTTTTAGGTTTTTTCGAGGCATCTCTTTTCATCATCTCGCTAAAGGCATTAGCAAATTTTCTGTGCGCTTCCCTATTCTTTTTTAGAGATGTGTTCAGAGGTATAACTAAGTCTCCATCTGTTCTAAAGAAGGGTTTTTCATAATCAGGATAGTTTTTCAATAACTCGCTAACTGCGTCAAAAATTTTTTTTTCTGCTTCTTCCATTTTCTCTTAAACTATTTTTGATCTCTAAGTTGATTCCTTATTGATACCACAATTGTCCAATTGTCACGAATATATTTAGGCATCGCAGAATTTTCCTTACTTACTCTTTTGACGAAACTTCTAAAATCAAAATCTGTTTTCGTAAGATTAATATTATCAAAATTTGTAGCTCGTACCTTCATTGGTTGATTATTGGTTTGGATAATACTAGTTTGAGCCTTTTTAATCACTCTAATTAACGGTTTATTTTTATTAGAATCCAGATTAACTATTGGAATTACTTTTTTGTCCACGTCAGTTAAATTATCTAATTTGCTGTTAGACGATTTGGCCAAAAGCACTGGTGAGCTGGTGTCGTTATTATTTTCTTTTTGCCAGACTGTTTTAACTTTAATTAAGTATGATTTATTGTATTTACTTTTCTTTGAATGATAGTACTTAATTGCTTTATCCCACGAACCATGCCTTTGATAAAGCCTCTTTAAGAACCTAGCACCATAATCCACATTACTTAAGGGATCCATCATTTCGTTGACACCTTTAAAAAATTTTTTATGCCATTTATAATTTATTTGCATACAGCCTAAATCAACGTTTCTTACACCCTTTTTTAATTTTGTTTGCAAATCCTTAATTGCGTCTTCTTTAGTTTCAAAGTATGCACTATTACCTCCAGCGTTAAGTGTCCAAGGCCAAGATCTGGTAATACCATCAACTTTGCCATATCCAGACTCAACTCTAGCAATACTTAATAATATGTTTTTAGGTAATTCATATTTTTCTTCAGCTTGTCTAGCCAATTTTTCACACTTAAGTCTATCCGAGTTGAAGTCTATAGTTTGGGATTGAGCTGGGGTCGCAAGCAATTCCAAACCCCCAATAAATAGCAAAAGGACAAAGATAAATAAATCTATTGAATAAACTCTGATGAAAGCCATACTAGGAAAGTGCAATGAACATGCCAATCGCTAACAGAATTATTTTTTTCTGACCTCAACGATTTCCAAACCCTTCATAATTGGACCTTCCTTGTGAAAAAGAAGCCTCGCTATGATTGTAGCCGCACATCTGGTCTCATCTTCACTTGATATAACTGGTAATCCGCATTCCCCAACAAGCGCGCCAGTGAAATTATCTTGTACCATCATGATCTTTTGGCCCTCTCTTGTCATAAAAATAATTTCCTTTCTCTCTAGGTCATACCCCATAAACCCAGAAAACACTACCTTGATACCATTTAATTCTTTAAAATTTCTCTGATATCCATCAATCCTTTGAATCTCTTTATTTAATTTTTCTATCTGTTTCTTATGATCCTTTTTTAACTCTAACATAGTTGATTTATAGTCTTTTTTTGTGATTTTATTTTCAAATTTTTTATTATCGGCTAACGGCTTTGAATTGACTTCATAGTTTTCAATTAACTGTTTTTGTAGACCAAGCTGCTTAGTCAATTTAACAATCTTCTCTTCAAGCTCTTCTGATTTTTCTAGAATCTCTTGTCTCTTTGGTAAATTCTCAAATTCCTCTTCCAGGGTTTTGTTTCTAACAACTAGATCTTTATTTTTTTTGTTTAGTAGAGTTATTTCTTTGTTTGCTTGGCTCAATGCAGATATTCTTTGTTCTTGTCCCTCATTCAAACTTTTAAGCCTTTTCACTTCATTCAGTAGATCTTTACTTTTATTCTCCACCAATTTTTTCTTATTTTCCTGATCTACCAATTCAAACTTAAGTTTTTCAACCTTTGCAGTCATCTCTTTCTTTTTTTCAAGAAGCAAG